>Ga0307513_10005264_pt1 | contig 17135 bp, 15 predicted proteins | sample 15_EM_MG_FD_202174 | JGI IMG/M metagenome (GOLD analysis project Ga0307513, IMG submission 202174) | Populus trichocarpa ectomycorrhiza microbial communities from riparian zone in the Pacific Northwest, United States - 15_EM | ecosystem: Host-associated > Plants > Roots > Unclassified | place... | reverse complement strand
TGAGTTTTGTTTGAGGGCACGCACGACAAAATATTCTCCTTCCTCTCCGCCCATGCGATCTAGCTCTTCATCCCCCCATCCTAGTAGCAGCAACAATAACGAGCTTCCTTACAATTTCAATGTTGATGGTGCAGCTGTTAGAAATTCTTAGGATGAAAATAAATATAGAGTTAGTTTAGAGGCGTGAAAACACTATTTTTAAGGAGTTTATTTGTTCTACACAAAAACAATATCTTTAGGATACAACTAAGCCTTTTAAATTTATAAAAGAATGAGAAGATAAGACCAAGAAAAGAATATATGTTTTTATTATGTTTTCTTTTCTGTGTAATAACATGTTTTTATAGACTTGAAATATAAAAATGAAATAGTATGATTGTTCATCAAACAATATAACTATTCATGAAACAATATAACTGTTCATATTAAATTACAAGTTTTAAATGCTATCTTTTGATATTATAAATATATATATATATAATAGCATTATGAAGTTAAATAGAAGAGTCTGTCTACCATGACTTAATTTACTACACAATAAAAACTCAAATTAATAGGAAATATTTATTTTTAATGTAGAATAAATATTTTTTTTCTTTATTCATTTAAAAATTACAACAACAGCAGCGAGGATGTTGCATAATAAATTGAAATGGTTCCTACTAGGATTTCTATAGAGTATTTGGGAGAACTTTTGTAGCTCACCGTGAAGGCCAGCCATGGCTGGTAGGGGTTAAGACGGTTAACATCCATAGAAAAAGAAGAAGGGAGAGAGAGAGAGATTCTCATAATTCATCATTCATTCATCATAATTTGTTCCATAGCCATCCAAAGTCTGTTACATCCATACAAGGCTACTCCTTCTCTGACAGATTCCTGAGATTAAGGAATTAAAGAAATAGCAACACGTGTACCCTCTTATTACACAGGACTGAAAGGAAAAACTGAAACGGTGCGTTGAGTGTAATGGTCACTTGATTAAACGGTGCGTTTTCCATATCAAAATCATGAGAAGATTCTCTCGACTGCTCAACATAAACTTGTGTGAGTTTTTCAATATCAGAATCATGAAACCTTGGGAATATGTTCAACTTGGCACATGTAATGTACTTCAGCAAATCTTAAGAAAGAACCTCTGGATCAACTGGCCTAGCAGAGGCTTGATCTTCTTGAGATTCGCTATAGGACCTATCATCTATATTAACACCTTTGGCCTGTGATTTGAAATGACTATTAACGACAAACTCTGCAAGCATCTCATCTGTTATGGGGTCATCCAGTTCCTTAACAACACAGAGGATCTCAAAACAAGAAAAGATGGGATCTGTCAACTCGATATTCTGTGAAAATGTTTTGGAGGAGTCGTACCTTCCTCCAACATGATTTGCAGCAGCAAGAACAGAGCACCGAGCCTAGAGAAAGGTAACAATGCCAGCCTTGGATATACTAATGCTCTGCTGGTCCATTGCTTCATGGATGCTCGCCTTGTCCTGATCATTCATCTTGTCAAACTCATCAATCAGGCAGGTCCCTTGATCACCTAGAACAAGGGCTCCTCCTTCTAGGGTCCACTTTTTTGTCACTGGGTCATTGTGCACCACAGTCGTTAGAACAACAGCAGAAGCCCCTTTACCAGTAGTATACGCGGCCCTCTATCCAGTCTTTTCAACATACTTTAGAAATCAAGTTTTTTTTAGTGCCAGAATCTAGGAGAAACACATTTATGTCTCCTCGTAGCCGGTGTTTCCCCTCAACATTTTTCTCTTGGCCTCCAAACATAGCCAGAGCTAATGCAGTTTTTAAGCCTTCATGTCCGTAGATGGATGGGGCAATAGACTTGATAATCCTTTCCCCTATCCTTGGGTCTTCAGACAACTTTTCAATTTCTTCTTTGTTCTCTTGAGTGAGCTTATACACAGAAAAGAGATCCTGCTTCTTTGTGACATAGTTTGCTTCGATTACAGAGGAAAAGACAGGAAATCCATTCTTTTTGTTCAAAGACAAGTCAAAATTATTTGCATAATGCCAGTGACCTCAATTTCTTCCCCAGGGCGTGCACAGTCAATCAAATCATTCAACAGTATCACTTCCTTGTATCTTGGAAGCCGACCGGTAGGCACAATTCCAGGGCTTTCTTGGAGTGTATGGTCCCTTTGATTGGCATTTAGGGCAAGAACCAACCTTGACTTCTGAATAAGAATTCTGAAAGAATGGTCCCAAAATTGCTCCATACTTGTTGCAATCATATTTTACCTTCTGCAATTGAGAGAAGAGAGAGACAGAAATTCAACGGATTCTGGCAAAAGAAAAAATTATCATTGATATCTATTCTTACTACTGAAATAGTTGAAATTGATATCATTTTGTTCTATTTAAAAGGTGTTTTACAGAGGTTGTTTTTAGTCTTAATATTGCTTAAAAATATATCTACATTAAGGATTATAAATTTTATTCAATTTGATTTTGAGATTTATACTTTTTTATTTATTTATTGGGTTAATAAGATGGCTTGTAGATGTTTTAAGATTGTTTTTGAGTTAAATGGGTGGGAAATGAGTTTTACAAATAAAAAAATTATAATTTTAATTTTCTAGCTACCACAGTGATAATCTAAATTTAAACTAGTAGATGACATGTCCTCATCCATAGTGGGTGACGTGTTGTTTGCCTTTTTTATATAAAAAAAAAATAGGGGCGCACAACCACCCTCCCTTCTAAATAAGAAAAAAAACTCAGACATGTGGGCTTGGGCTTAAAGGCCCACATATCTAGGCTTGAAGGCTCGCGTGTCTAGGTTCTTCCTTTCAATAACCTAAGGTGTTGGGTCTTTTTTAGGTTTTTTTTTAATATTTAGGTTAAATATAGATTTATGAAAAAAGATATTGAATTCGGTTAAGTCATGACTAGGATTGCATGTTCGACGGGTAAAGCCACAACATTCAAACTATTATTTTCTTTCTATTTTTTTTTTAATGTCTTTTTTGTCCATCAATTTTAAAAAATCAATTTCACTATTTTTTATCGATGATTTATTATTTTATTTAACTTAAAACTAGAAAAAAAAATACAATTTCACCCTTCGTCATCAATAATTTGCTTGTGCTATCTTAGTCCCACACGCCTGTCAAGTTTCTTTTATTTTAAAAAACATATCATACAAAAGAAATTCACATACATTTTATTTTCATATAAATCTATTAAATGAAAAATAATCTTTTGAATAAAAATTTTATTGAATTTGATTGTGTGCATGACTTGCGTTGCGAATTTGGTTGATTGACTCGAGTTCACTTGTTCTTTAAAAAAAAAAATTGATTGTTGTTTTTTTACCAATTTCTTCCTTCAATGTTGAGTTGATTGAAGATTTAACTTTCAAGTTTGTCTTTTCCAAGATTATTCTCGTAAGTTTCACATGTCAACCCGAGTTGACTCATATAGATCCAATGTGTTTCCATCTAAATATTGGATAAAAATATCATTCAAATGCAAATGATTCTAAATTCATGGTTAATATTTTTTTGGATACATGTTAGCAATCATTATTTATTTATTTTTTGCGAGAATGCATGTTAATAATTTTTTTTTGTTTCAGGATGTATTTCTTCGTACCTTAGAATGACTTGATTTGAGCTGAGTCAATTTGACCTATGATGAGAACCAACAAGCACCACAAAAAAAATCCATTAAAGGTGGCGATTAGGCCAATCACAAGGTCAAGGGTTAAGAAGCCTAAAACAACTTTCAATGGGTTTATTTAGGATATTTGGGTCAAGTTAAGCTTTTAGAATTCAAAAAGGAATGATCAAGCTTTAATTAATTTGATCTATGCAAGAGTCGAACAAGCTTAAATCGGTTTCGGGCTTTATTTTTTTTATTACACAACTTTACGTTAATAAACATAATTTTTAATCCGACCATTAGATTATGAAGAAATCTTACTAGAAAACTCTAAAGGCCTTATTTTCTAAATGTTAAAATCTTGTAGTGATCTGACATTGGATATGTCTTGCAATATAGTCTAGAAGCTACTATACATGATTTACATTATTTTCCTAGTTAGTTTATGATTCTTTTTTTTATTTGAATTGGTAATATTTTCTTATTTTCTCAGACTTATTTAAGATATTTTTTCTTATTATAAATAGAGTTATTTATCTTGTATTTATATTTTTTTAGAGACTTGATTTAATTTAGAATAATATTTTATGTGTGTGCAAGGTTGCTCATACTCTTAGTTCTTCATTGAACTCTTTAAAACTTATCAAGTAATTCTGTTTTTATGGCGTTCATCCTTATACTTTCAGTTCTTTGGTTTTTTATAATAAAATGGGTAGGGTCTTTCATCTAATAACTTTGGTTTCTTGGTTGAAGTAATTATTGCGTTGGGTTTTCTATCAATCTAATTTTAGTTTTATTAGGTTATTTCTATCTTGTTTGTGAGTTTAAGGGTTTTCACCTTTCGGGTTTGTATTAATCCCAAAAGTTTGTGATGGCTTGTAGACCTAATTTGGGATATAATTAAGAAAATTGGTTTAAAATCCCAATTCATAAATTTTATCCTATTACCTTTATTGCCCACTTTTCAAGAGTGAGGATTGAGCCTTATAGCCAAGCATATGTCCCAAATCACTCCTAAGTCCTCATAGTTTATTATCTCCAACAATAAGTTAGTTTAGGCAAAAAATTTTGTGTAGGGATATAATTTGTAGTTTTATCATGAAAACAAAGTATGAAGCAATTTGTCTTAAGTAAACCCCTTACCTAAAACTATAAAGATCGGTTAGAGTTCCTAGTTTGTATAAACTAGGTGGCAACTTCTATTTTCATTCTTACACTTTAATTCACCGCATTGTCCCTTGCGATAAGTCGCAAAGTTTAGGTCGATCCAATATGTCACAATCTTAATATTAAAAAAAAGGTTATCTCAAATTTTTTTAAAGGCGAACCAAGCTTTTACTGGATGTTCAATTTTTCTTTGGACCTGTCAAGTCAACTTTTTCAAGTAGAGTCAACTCTCATGCGAGTTAATTTCAAACCCAGGATATGCAAGAAATTGAATTGAGAGGTTTTAACGTTGACCTATTAAGTTCGATTTAATGACAATGTCAAATTTTTTTTTTTAAATTCCATCTTCTAATTTTATTTTCTTTCAATTGAATTCTTTTTGGCTTTTTTTTAATCAATTTTATACCTCAACATTTGATTAATTTTGAAATGGTCTTTGTCGCGGGGGGTGCGACGTCGTCTGGCGACGACGGAGGCTCTCTGTCGTGCCTCCTGTGTGAGGTGTGTTGTGTGTTGTGTGTTGGAAAGGGTTTTTGGATTTAATCATAAAATTATGATTAATTTTTAGGAGTCGCCACCTAGTATTATGGTCACTAGGAACCTATGGTCTGCGAGAGTCTAGGTAAGGGACTGGTTGTGCAAAGGGAAGACGCATCACCCCTAGTGCACCCTACCTAAGGTAAGCTGCATTGTTGTTTGATTTTTTTTTCTAAGTCGGGTTTCTATTCGTTGGTCTTTTCTAAGGTTCAAGGCAGATCTTTCTTCATGAGAAAGTCTCTACTTTATTGGGTTAAATCCTAACCATTCTAGAGTCTAAATTTTAGCATCGCATTTCTACACTTTATATCTTTAATACCTGAGGGTATACTTTATCGTGTAATTTTACACCTCACAAATATTAAAGTCTACATCTGGACCCTAAAAAAAAATTTGGAAAAAAGATTTTTGACATGTTGGCCAAATCCTAATGGATTTTTTTTTAAAACAATGAAAAGATGCAATTTTTTTTTTATGAAAATATGCTTGGAAACTTTTTAGGATTTGGTTGTATGCATGAAAACAAAATATTTTTTTTTGTTTTTGAAAAGGGAAATTGATTTAAAAGTTTTTGAAATTTTTTTTGAAAATGTTTTGATTTTGTTTTGAAATGTTTCGGAGAAAACCGGGTATTTTAATACCGGATTTATATTTTACAGTGTAAATATACAACCCGATATCATGCAAAATTGGTAGAAAAATATTTGAGAAAATCATATTTTTTTTAAAAAATGAATTTTGAATTTTTTTTAAAAATAGGGGCTGAGCCGGATCCAGCCCAGCCATTTGGGCTGGACCAGAACTAGCCCGGCCCAGAGTGGGAAGCTAATTATTTTGGTCGCTGCATGCAGAATGAATTCTGCATGCAGCGACGGCAGCAGTGAACAACGGGGACGGTTGATGGAAGGCAGGGATGGGGAACCACCTGAGGTGGTGAGGGCCTGTGGTCGTGCTGGTGGAGAGGCTGGAGGCGGCGTTGATGGAGAGCTTGGCCGCCGGAGTTGCTACTGCGCAGGAAGAAGAAGTTTGCAGAGGAGAGAGAAAGGCCGGAAGGAGAAGAGAGAGAGAGTCACGGTGGCTGCTTGGTGGTTGTGCTGGCTTCCTATGGTGGAGCTGGTGTTCTTGGTAGTGTATAGGCTGGGTTTATTGGTATTCTCGCTAGAGAAGACAACTGTGGAGAGGTGGAGAGAGCTGCAGAAGGCTGACGGGGAAAGATGGAAAATGGAAACAGGGGGGGAGGCTGGTTTTTTGCGATTTTTGGACCCCATTTTCTCCTCTCTCAGGCCATCAAATCCACCTCTATTTATAGGCGGCGGAAGAGGGCAATCTTGTCTACAATGGAGAAAAATTTCAGCCCTTGATTCAGATGGGAAGGATCCCAACCGTTGGCTCAAATTAGGCATGGTGCACTGTCAAATTGTCAAATGTGCAGCTGCAGGCTGCCTGAGTTGGCCTCTTTGGGGTGGTGCCACGTCCAAAGAGGGATGTCTGGTGATTAATTTCGTGCAAGTTTTGGCAAATTTGGTGCACGTTAAGTGCATTAAATGCACCTGCAAAGGAGATGACTGGACCAGATTTTCCGGAAAAATAAGGAAGATAATGAATAGTGACCAGACGACGCGTCGTCTGATCCCTTTCGTTTTTTTTTAATGCAAACGGCGTCGTTTAGGTTTAAATTAGGGATTTCTCTGAAGTTCAAAACAGTCCTCACACTTTCAATTTGTTGCAATTGTACCCCTAATTGACCTAAACTTTTGATTTAATGCAATTACACCCTTGTTGAACTTCAATTGGAACCCTGGATTTACGCACCTTTTGCATATTAGTCCCTTGTCGAATTGTCATGGGTGACCTACCCAGAGAAAATTGAAAAAAAGGTTTTTTGAGGTGGTCTTATTATAACGGGTGACCTACCCATGTAAAAATATGGAGATTTTTCAAAGTGGTGAAAAATACAAAGATTTTTCAAAGTAGTCTTGTTGTAATGGGTGACATGCCCAGGTGAAAAGAGTTTTCAAAGTGGTGAAAATGTGGAGATTTTTCAAAGTGGTGAAAAATACAAAGATTTTTCAAAGTGGTCTTGTTGTAATGGGCGACCTGTCCAGGTTTTTCAAAGTGATGAAAAATAAGAAGATTTTTCAAAGTGGTGAGAAATGCGAAGATTTCTCAAAATGATTTCATTTTAATGGGCAACCGGCCCCGATGGAAGATTTTGGAGGTGGTGAAAATATGAGGATTTCTCAAAATGGTTTTATTGTAATGGGCAACCGGCCTAAATGGAAGATTTTAAAGGTTGTGAGAAATGTAAGGATTTCTCAAAAGATGGTTTCATTGTAATGGGCAACTGGCCCAAATGGAAGATGAAAAGAGTTTTCAAAGAGGTTTGATTGTGATGGGTGACCTACCCAGGTGAAAACAATGAAATGTCTTGAATGGATGACATGATAGGACTTGAAGGTGCACTATACAAGAGATGGAAGCTCAAAGGAGCGTTCAAAAGAGATAGGACTCAAAGCGGAACGAGGGCTGAAAAGCACACTCAAAAGGAGATAGGGTTAGAAAATGCACTACCTGAGAGGTGACGGCTCAAAGGCGCACTCGAAAGAAGGCAGAGTTAGAAAACACACTACCCATGCGGTGAGGGCTCAAAGGAGCACTTAAAAAGAGGTAAGGTTAGGAAATGCACTACCCAAGGTGGTCGAGGGCTCTAACGCGCACTCGAAAGGAGGCAGGGTTAGAAAACACACTACCCAAGATGGTCGAGGGCTCTAAGGCGCACTCGAAAGGAGGCAGGGTTAGAAAACACACTACCCAAAAGGTGAGGGCTCGAAGGCGCACTAAAAAAGAGGTAAGGTTAGGAAACGCACTACCTAAGATGGTTGAGGGCTCAAAGGCGTACTCAAAAGGAGGTATGGTTAGAAAACACAATACCCGGGAGATAATGGCTCAAAGGCATTTTCAAAAGGGAGATAGGATTTGAAGGGGAATGAGGGCTGAAAAGCGTATTTGAAAGGAGGTAGGGTTAGAAAACACACTACCAGAGAGGTGATGGCTCAAAGGCGCACTTGAAAGGAGGCAGGTTAAAAAATGCACTACCCATGAGGTGAGGGCTCGAAGGCGCACTCAAAAAGAGGTAAGGTTAGAAAACACATTACCTAAGGTGGTTAAGGGCTCTAAGGCGTACTCGAAAAGAGGTATGGTTAAAAAACACACTGCCCAAGAGGTGAGGGCTCAAAGGCACACTCAAAAGGAGGTATGGTTAGAAAACACAATACCCAAGGTGGTCGAGGGCTCTAAGGTGCACTTGAAAGGAGGCAGGGTTAGAAAACACACCACCCAAAAGGTGAGGGCTCGAATGCGCACTCAAAAGGAGGTAGGGTTAGAAAACACACTACCCAAGAGGTGAGGGCTCGAAGGCGCACTAAAAAAGAGACAGGGTTGGAAAACGCACTACCTAAAGTGGTTGAAGGTTCTAAGGCATACTCAAAAGGAGGTAGGGTTAGAAAACACACTACCCAAGAGGTGAGGGCTCGAAGGCGCACTAAAAAAGAGGCAGGGTTGGAAAACGCACTACCTAAAGTGGTTGAGGGCTCTAAGGCGTGCTCAAAAGGAGGTAGGGTTAGAAAATGCACAACCTGAGGAGTCGAGGGCTCTAAGGTGCACTCAAAAGTATGATAGGGCTAGAAAGCACATTACCCAAGAGGTGAGGGCTCAAAGACGCACTTAAAAGGAGGCAGGGTTAGACAACGCACTATCCAAGAGGTGAGGGCTCGAAGGCACACTCGAAAGGAGGTATGATATGGCCTAAGGGCTCACTAAAAAAAGCAAAGAGGTAAGGCTGTAAAGCGCATTAGCTGAGATGGTTAAGGGCTCAACAACCCGCTTAAAAAGAGATGACGGTGAGACATCGATTTGAAAGTAATGCATCATGATCAATATGCGTGTGTACTTACCTGAGAAATATAGGTCCCCTTTTCTTCATAGAGTTTTTCTTTTCTCAAAAGTTTGAGTCTCTAATAGTAAGCTTTGATGGCTCTTCCGCTCTTGCTTACTCAAGTCATATCTTGTGATCTTGACCTCTGAGAGGGATCAACATACTTGTTTTCCCACAAACCTTAATCTGATGGGTTGTCAGCTCCGCCCAACATTTTCTATTTTCTTAGAAGGGGAATCATAGAGTCAGCCTTATGTGTTTGTCAGATTGCCCCCCAGTTTGATCATGTCTTCAAGTGTTCAATTTGGGTTTTCCTTGGGGATGAGGCTATGTGGAAGAAGATTTGGTTATTTACAAGGAGTTGTTTTCATGGAGAATTTTTGGAATTTCAAAGCTATTCCAAAAAATCATTTTGATGTTTGTTCAAAACAAACTTGTTCTGAAAAATTCAAGTGATTCTCATGGATAAGTTTGCATGAGTGTTGAAAATTTTGTTTTGCTTTTGGTGAGGTGAAGTGAAGTGATGTTTGATTGGTCAAAAGGGTTCAAGCTTCAATTTAAGGGTTTCAAATAACCAGTATTCAAAGCATTCATTTTGCTTGCATGAATAATGATTTGTTTTACATGGAAAAGCAAAGCCTACCGATCCAAATTGCTTGCCTTTGATCAGAAAGGGCTTGATTGGGCACGTAACGTAGGATTTGGCTCTTGGCTATGAAGAAAAAGGATATTTATAGGCTCAAAAGGTGTTTAAGGGACTTTAAGACTAAGGATCATTAGTGCTTATATCCCAAACTCTTTTTGGTCCGTGAATTTCTAGACCTTGGAATTAATTTGCAAAATGGTCCATGGTGCCCCCCAATGTTGGGCTTTTTCTTCTTTTGGGTTTGAGCATCATTATATTAGTGATTTTTGTGGCATGCTCAAATGTTTTTGGAACTCTTTCATGCCCCCAGATTTGTTTGGGCACTTTTGATCATTGAGGATTTTCTTTCATGCCCCCTAGTGTTATTTGGGCACTTTTATCGTTGAGGGCTTTTTCATGCCCCCAAGAGTTGTTTGGGCACTTTTAATCATTCAAGATTTTTGCACTTGCCCCCTAGTGTAGGGTGTGATCCTAGCCAAGGTTATTTTTCAAGAAAAATTTATTAGGCTCAAAAGGGGACTACAAGGGATTTTTAGCATTGTGAAAGGATGATCAAAGATGGCATTTCTTAATTTCAAATGCATGCAATTAGAATCGACAAGCTTTGTTTTCTCGCATGCGAATATGCAAAATGGTTTCTCATTATTCATGCAGTCAAAACTCAGCTTTTGAAGTTATCTCATGGTGTTCAGGTTGTCTTTCAGGTTTTATAGATGTTAGGATATCACTTGAATTTTCAGAACTTGTTTGTTAGAACAAACACCAATTTGATTTTTATTTTGTATTAAAACTTTGATTTCCCAAAAATCCTTGTGAAAACATGGGGTCATGCTTGTTTTTTTTTAGAGGAAAAAAAGGGAAAACACCAAAAAATTCTTGGTGCAGTGGTTTTATGAGTATAGAGGTGTGCTTAGTATGTTATTTGCATAAAGGTATATCATGAACACAGAAAAACACATGATTTTATTAACATGAAAGGCTCATTTGACAGAGAAAGTCTTGTGGTATTATGAGCTAAATTGCCAACAAGACTAAAACAGTTTGAAATAGACATGATCAAACAAAAGGAAATAATTGAGTAGGCTCCATCTTCTATAACTTTATCCTCTATCCTCGAGAGTACACACTTCCATCTTCACACCTTGCTCTTGCCATCGGTGCTTTGAGGTTTCTAGAGCATTCCACCTCCGGTGCATTCACTGATTCAGTACCTGAAGCATGATTGGTTAGAGGGTTCAAACTCATGTTTGGAGTTCCTTCGAATGTTATCCACCCAGTTTTGATCAAATGCATGAGCCTCTTTTTGAAGTCACTACAGGTATGAATGTTGTGTCCCGCAGCGCCAGCATGGTACTCGCAAGTGAGGTCAGGCTTGTACCAGTTGGGTAAGGTGGTTGCAGTGGTGTCAAGGGTTCTGGAGCTATATGCCTGATGCTTAGTAGCTTTTGGTACATCTCATTTAAGGGCAGTGGTAATGGAGGTAGCTGTTCTTGGATTTTTTGGTGTTTGGTTTGAGGCTTTGGTTTTCTGGTAGGAAAAGAAGACTTGAGATTGATGTTGGTGATTTGGGGTGAAAAGGATGGAGTGTGGTATTTTTGGAATGGGTTCTTCCTACCCCTATAGCTACCCTCAACATGGTCAACCTCTTTCCTTTTACCTTCGAAGCCTTTTTTTTCCACAGGTACAGAGATTCTACCACTTTTGACTCATTGCTCTATGCGCTCAGCTACTGCCACAACATCAGTAAATTGTTGGGCCGAACTACCCATCACATGCTCGTAGTATGGGTCTTTAAGCGTGTTGGCAAATAGAGTGACCATCTCTTTGTCCAAAAGTCGGGGATGCACCTGAGCGGCTAGGTCTCTCCACCTTTGAGCATATTCTCTCATGCTTTCCTTGTCCCTTTTCTCTAGATTGGACAGACTGGTTCTATCAGGAGCAATGTCTATATTGTACTTGTATTGCTTGACAAAAGCATCCACCAAGTCTTTCCATTTTTGGATCTTAGTGATGTCCAATCTCATATACCAACTTAATGCCGCCCCATTTAAGCTATCTTGGAAAAAGTGCATCAGTAGTTTCTCATTGTGTACTACTTCTGCCATTTTGTTGCAGTAGGATTTTAAATGAGTTATGGGGCATTGTGTTCCAGTATATTTGATAAATTCAGGAACACGAAACTTCTTTGGGATAACCACATTTGGGACCAGACATATTTCTGCTGCCCGTACTGGATCGTACAAGTCTACCCTTTCAATGGCTCTAATATGGGCTTCTAACGCTGCCATCTTATCTTGATCAATGTCATTGGATGACTTGGTCTTGCGGGACTCATTGGCAAATGGATCTATGATTGTAGGGGCGGGTGCCGGTGGCATTGATTGTACAAATGCTGGATTGTATGGAGGTTCTTGACCATGTTCATTCATTGTTTCTTCGGGTTGAGCTGTTGCTGGAGGATGAACAAAAATAGCAGGCTGGTTGGAAGGACCTTCACCAGAGGCATTTCTAAGTGTTTGCTCGAGTAAGCTAGTGAGGTGAGCCACGTTCGCTTTCAGAGACTCTAACTCTTCTTGGAAATGGACGTCACGGTGAGCACGCTCTTCATCTTCCATATTTCTTGCTCGGAGTCGGGTGTTGTAGGCTCTTTGGGGACCTATATTTCAACCTGATGCAAGTATGTATGTTATTTATAATGGATGGATGTATGTGAGTGGATGCAAATGTATGTACATGCACATTGGGTATGAATGGCAAAAACCCATGCAAAATGAATATGTAGGGAGTTCATGCTCTAAAGGAAGGTTCTAGGTCATTACATGATGAGTAGGCTTTCTACCTGGTCTTAAAAGGGTCTATGAACTGCCTAGTGACCACCTCACGTGAAGGCAGTATAGGGGTTTACAAGGAATGGTTGGGACACAGTGTGACCGCCATTACCGAGTAAACACTCAGCTCATAGTTAGATGTTTCACGAATCTAAACCCCGACTGAAAGTCATGAGGCAGACCGCTACTCCCCACCTAACCTAGAATTGGGTTTATTCGTAAAATTAAAATGCATATTAAAGTAATAAAAATACGAGCTAAAATTAAAGACCAGCAAAAGGAAAACAATTAAACAATCAAAGCTCAGTCCGACTAGACATGGCTTTCCCCAGTGGAGTCACCATCCTGTCACGGGGGGCGCGACGTCGTCTAGCGAGGGCAGAGGCTCTCTGTCATGCCTCCTGTGTGAGGTGTGTTGGAAATGGTTTTTGGATTTAATCATAAAATTATGATTAATTTTTAGGAGTCGCCACCTAGTATTATGGTCACTAGGAACCTATGGTATGCGAGAGTCTGGTTAAGGGACTGGTTGTGCAAAGGGAAGACGCATCACCCCCAGTGCACCCTACCTAAGGTAAGCTGCATTGTTGTTTGATTGTTTTTTTTTCTAAGTCAGGTTTCTATTCGTTGGTCTTTTCTAAGGTTCAAGGCAGATCTTTCTTCATGAGAAAGTCTCTACCTTATTGGGTTAAATCCTGACCATTCTAGAGTCTGAATTTTAGCATTACATTTCTACACTTTGTATCTTTAATACCTGAGGGTATATTTTATCGTGTAATTTTACACCTCACAAATATTAAAGTCTACATCTGGACCCTAAAAAAAAATTTGGAAAAAAGATTTTTGACATGTTGGCCAAATCCTAATGGATAATCATAAACTGGTTATGATATCCATTTTTGGATTTTTTTAAAAAAACATGGAAAAGATGCAATTTTTTTTTAATGAAAATATGCTTGGAAAATTTTTAGGATTTGACCGTATGCATGTAAACAAAATATTTTTTTTTGTTTTTGAAAAGGGAAATTGATTTAAAAGTTTTTGAAATTTTTTTTTGAAAATGTTTTGATTTTGTTTTGAAATGTTTCGGAGAAAACCAGGTTTTTTTAATACTGGATTTGTATTTTACAGTGTAAATATACAACCCGATATCATGCAAAATTGGTAGAAAAATAATTGAGAAAATCACATTTTTTTTTTAAAATGATTTTTGAAAAATTTTGAATTTTTTTTAAAAATGGGGGCTGGGCCGGATCCAGCCCAGCCATTTAGGCTGGACCAGAACTAGCCCGGCCCAAAGTGGGAAGCTAATTATTTTGGTCGCTGCATGCAGAATGAATTCTGCATGCAGCGACTGCAGCAGTGAACAACGGGGACGGTTGATGGAAGGCAGGGATAGGGAACCACCTGAGGTGGTGAGGACCTGTGGTCGTGCTGGTGGAGAGGCTGGAGGCGGCGTTGATGGAGAGCTTGGCCGCCGGAGTTGCTACTGCGCAGGAAGAAGAAGTTTGCAGAGGAGAGAGAAAGGCCGGAAGGAGAAGAGAGAGAGAGTCACGGTGGCTGCTTGGTGGTTGTGCTGGCTTCCTGTGGTGGAGCTGGTGCTCTTAGTTGTGTATAGGCTAGGTTTGTTGGTATTCTCGCAGGAGAAGGCAGCTGTGGAGAGGTGGAGAGAGCTGCAGAAGGCTGACGGGGAAAGAAGGAAAATGGAAACAGGGGGGAGGCTGGTTTTTTATGATTTTTGGACCCCATTTTCTCCTCTCTCAGACCATCAAATCCACCTCTATTTATAGGCGATGGAAGATGGCAATCTTGTCTACAATGGAGAAACATTTCAGCCCTTGATTCAGATGGGAAGGATCCCAACCGTTGGCTCAAATTAGACATGGTGCACTGTCAAATTGTCAAATCTGCAGCTGCAGGCTGCTTGAGATGGTCTCTTTGGGGTGGTGCCACGTCCGTTTATTTGCCAGTGAGCCGGTGAAGACCATACCCCGACGTAGAGGGATGTCTGGTGATTAGTTTCGTGCAAGTTTTGGCAAATTTGGTGAAAGTTAAGTGCATTAAATGCACCTGCAAAGGAGGTGACTGAACCAGATTTTCTAGAAAAAATAGGAAGATAATGAATAGTGACCAGACGACGCGTCGTTTGGTCCCTTTCTTTTTTTTTTTCCTTATTTTTTTAATGCAAACAACGTCGTTTAGGTTTAAATTAGGGATTTCTCTGAAGTTCAAAACAGTCCTCCCGCTTTCAATTTGTTGCAATTGTACCCCTAATTGACCTAAACTTTTGATTTAATGCAACTACACCCTTGCCGAACTTCAATTTAAACCTTGGATTTACGCGCCTTTTGCACATTAGTCCTTGGTCATGGAGTTTTGCAATTTAACCCCTAATTGACCATTAAACTTTTAATTTCTTCAATTTAGTCCCCGGTTTTTGTCAATTGGGCCCCTATAGTCTGGTGCCTTTTGCAAATTGGTCCCTGGTCTTGGATTTCTTCAATTTAATCCCTAATTGACCCCAAAACTTCAATTTTCTTACAATTTGGCCCCTAATTTCAATCAAATAACCTGGTAAAAATTAAATTTGGTCTCCTAAAATTTCAATCTTCTCAATTAAGCTCAAATTAGGCCCCCAAACTTAATTTTTCACCAATTAAGCCCCAAATAAAATTAATTTGACTCATTTAAAGTATAATTAAGTCATTGCACTTAATTAAATCCTTCAATTGGATCCAAATTAATTCTTAAACATAATTAGAATTTAATTTGGCATATGATTAAATCAAATTGGCCTATTAAAAATTTAATTATGTCATTGGACTTAATTTTTATGCAAATTTGTCCAATAATCATTTAATTTAACCTTGAATTTGCATTTTTTTCTCTATTTTTGGGCATAATGGGGTACAATTAGGCCTTGAATTTCCTCCAAAATTGCAGCTTGGTTTTTCTCTATTTTTATAGTCCTCCTTGATCTGCTTTCTCCACATTACCAGCCTTTATTTTATTTATTTTTTATTTTTATTTTGAAAAAAGGTGATTTTGAGGAATAACCTAGAATTGGGTTATGACAGTCTTCATAATTTATTTTGATTTGCTTTCCATGAGATTTTCACAGTCTTGAGAAAATGTTTTGGCATTTGGTTAGTGCTAAATTATATGAACGTATATTTTTATTATCATTTCATCAAGTAAAAAATAGTTTTTTTTTTTTAAAAATTGTTATTCTCAGTGGAGTTCATGATCTGGATCACAAGTTTAGTATGTTAGCCCATAAAGCCCGAGCCTATCTAATATATCATTGTTTCAATATTATAAAAAATATATCATCTTAAAAAAAAACTTAAAAGCCTATCTAATTCATTTTTTTCTCCATTCTTTACAATGAGTTTCCTAATTCATTTTTCTTACAATGAGTTTTCTAATTTATATTACTTTACAATTTCATTTTATCCTCTTAAAACAAAATAAACAACTCCTCTTTAGTATTTTGAGGATTATTTGATGATAAAGCTAGCTTCAAGAGCTCCATATTATTAATTATTAACAAGAAGTAATTAAAGAGGAAAAATCATTGTTCTCCTTTTAACAAAATAGTGTTTATTGAAACAATACTTTTTATTTGTTTGAATTTTTTTTTCCAGTTTCATCCTCTAACATTAGATTTATCGGTGACTGATCTTCATAATTTATTTCAGTTTATTTTTATAATATTATCCTAGTTTCATGACTCGAGTCATGAATTTTGTGAGTTAATGGGGTTGACTCGGGTTTTTAAGGTGCCTTTTGTAATTGATTTTTTTTTTCAATTTTATCTTTCATCATTTGGGTTGATTAAGAATTAAGTTTCATAATTTATTTTAGTTTGCTTTCTATAAGGCTATTTCAATCTCATGATCTGAGTCAAGAGTTTGGCGAATTAAACTAAATTAATTCAGGTCATTGTTTTTCCTTTTTATGATTGTTTTTTTTCAATCTCATTCTTCAATCTTTGTTTGATTGGGAATTGAGGTTCATAATTATTTTTGCTTTGCTTTCTATTGTGTTATCTCGATCTCAAGATCTAGGTTTGACAGGTTAACTTAGGTTGACTCATTTTTTTTAATTTATTTATTTATTAATTTCATTCTTGAACAATATGTTGATTGAGAATTGAGTTTCAATATGTTTGTTGCTTTCTATGAGATTATCACGGTCTTATGACCTGAGTCGTGAATTTTACATGTTAATCTGGGTTGACTCGAGTCGATCCAATATGTTATTGTCTCAATATTTTTTAAAAATATATCATCTTGAAATTTTTGTAGTCAAACTATATATTTTTTTTCCAGATGCCTAGGTTGGTTTAAGACTTGTCAAGTTGACCGGGTCATATCAGATCAAACTCTACAAGGTTTAATTT
>Ga0307513_10005263_pt1 | contig 17136 bp, 10 predicted proteins | sample 15_EM_MG_FD_202174 | JGI IMG/M metagenome (GOLD analysis project Ga0307513, IMG submission 202174) | Populus trichocarpa ectomycorrhiza microbial communities from riparian zone in the Pacific Northwest, United States - 15_EM | ecosystem: Host-associated > Plants > Roots > Unclassified | place... | reverse complement strand
TATTACGATATTCTTCTATTACTTTATCAAACAAATCTTAGTGAGCCTTCCTGACCGATAATCCGTTGTCGCGAATATCCTCGGCCTAGTTAGCTCGGAATCCTACCGTGTTAGCTACCCCGTAACACATAAGTCTTGGTGATTGCGGAATAGTGAGACACGCCCGTGTATCCAAGGGGTATTTAGCAAAAGGCTGATAATGGCATTTCGATGGTAGAACAAAGCGAAGAATTAAACATAAAATATTAGTTTAGTAGTAAAGCTGTAAGAATGCATGTAGTATGATACCCCATACGTGATTTTCCACTGGGGTGGGGCTGGGGGGTGTCGGACTTGGATTGTCTGGCTTAGTCCTCGCTGACTAAGCGATCACCAAGACTTTTGTCTAGTGACTGTACTTCCAACCATAGACGAGTAAAGATGGTGATTCTCGGTTGAGAGTTATTGCCTGTCCTCTCCCTGAGCAGGCTGAAGCTGTCTAGGATCCATAGAAGTAAATAGGCCATTACAGTTCTCGAGTCCAAATTGCCTTAAAATAGTTGTAATAAATTTCTCCTGTAAGTCCTGGATAGTTCCACTTGATTGATAGACCTTGAGACCCAGGAACTGTTGTACCGGTCCTAAATCCTGTATTTTATACTCCAGCAGGAATATTTTCCCAACCGCCTATACTTCAGGGATAGAAGAACTTGCCAAAAGCACTTTATCACCATAGTGAACCAAGATGACAGCTGGTAAGATATAGCGGTTGGAGTAGGTGATTGAGGACTTGAAGCCTATAGAGTGCAGGTAAGTATCAATATCCCTAAACCAAAGCCAGAAGGCTTTTTTTGATCCATAAAGGGCTTTCTGAACTCTCAAAACCTGAGAACTGCCTTGACTATGCAAGTCAGGATCTAGCTACTTAAACCAATCAGGTGAGTGAATCTAAACAGGCTCATTCCCAATAGATGGATTGAGAAAAGCAGTAGTAATCTCTATATGATATACTTGCCAATTTTTCAAAGGACTCACATCCAGTAGCATATACACAGTAGTGAGACAAGCCACCAGACCAAATGTTTCTCCATACTCAACTGTTGAAAACCTCGTCCAACCAGGCAGGCTTTATGATGGATTGAACCATCAGCCTCAACCTTGATACTGTAAATCTACTTGCAACTCAGGATTGGCACAGTAGAACTTGTCAGCATCATCGGCGTCCATGTTGTGTTGTCTAATAGCAATTTATACTTGCTGCACAATGCTGCTCTGTAATGCTTATCTGCTCCGGTATTGGCATGAGAAGCCGGATCCTCCTCATGACTGGCCTTATAGTTATCTCTAGTAGATCTAGCCATATCAGTATGAGCAACCTGTGAAACCTGTGATTTAATGCCCTCAAATCCAGGCAGTGGGAGAACTGCTGATAATGCTTGAGGTGATATCTGTGCTGGTCTGGAATCCAAGCAGACTGCAGGTGTAGGCTGTATTTGTACTCTCTCTGCTGCAGGTGTATGCTGTTTTTTATGATATACCACAGGTATCGCAAAGATCGGGACTCTGTACAACCCAGGTTGTCAATTAGGTGCTCACGCAGCCTAGCCGATTTGTCAGGTATGCTAACAGTTTGAGACTGTTCTATAGGGGACTCAGTACTATAACGCATGTTAATATCGTCGTAGTTATCCGGATCCTCCCTATGCTCATCAACTAAGACAATATCCTGAGGAAGTAGAGGCTTCAAAATATCATTCCCAGTAGAGTGCTCAAAAGAGTTAGCCACTGAGGCTTCATCAAATATGAGGTCAGAGGAGTGAAAAGGTTTTTTCTGTTCAATATCCTAAATCTTCCAGATCTTACTTGAATTGTGAACATACCCTAGCATAGCATACTTCTTAGATTTTGACCCAAATTTCCTTTCTCTTCTGTGTGCCTCTGTTTCACGGATATTATATAAGATCTAGGTTTTGTATATAGAGGGTTGTCCACTTGGAGTTTGTACTAGGGTAAGCGGACCGGTTACCTAATTTGTGTATATGTATGTGTGTAGTAACTGTCAACCTGAGACAGTATAAGGAGAGAATTCTCACAGTTTGAGTTGCTCCTTACGCAACGTCTTCTGTACTTATTTACATGTTCAACTGCGCCTTAGTGCGCTTTCTGCTTTCCTGATTGGAGTCCACCTCTTCTATTCTACTATCCTTATAAGCCCTGTGGAACTCAGCCCAATTGCTCTCTATCTCCTTCAGCCTCAGCCCGTGGGACTCTGGAACTAGCTTGAAGGCGAGGTAGCTAAAGTGACCAATATATAGAAGAGATTGTTTATCACAATAGAGCACCCCGTAAGGGCTTTTATTTCCTAGTACTCGAGAAGGGGAACCTGCATACAGATAGGTAGCTATAGTAATAGGTTCAGCCTAGAGCTCTGGACCAATCTTTAAGTCTAGCCATAACCTTCGCCCTTTTGTAGCTATTATTCTTATCATTTGCTCTGACAAGCCATTCTTGTGTGGGGTATAAGGTGGAGCAGGTTTGAACAAGACACCTGAGACTTTGAGTGTTCTGTGGAAAAACATCTTGAAATAATCACCACGGCCATTATGCCACTGGAATATCGTAACTGAGTATTCAGCAAAGCGCTTTTCAATTCTAGTTATGAACATTGGGAAACAGCCAGTAATATCTGTTGCTTGCTTAGTTCTTAGAAAATAGCCAGAGGTATAGCGTGTATGATTATCAATATAGATTATGAAATAGGGTAGGCCAGAAAAGGATGTTGGAGCGATCGATCCTCGAAGATGGGAGTGTATAATTTCGAAAGGACTAGTAGTTCTTGAAACTGGGTGGTAAATAATCTTGCTGTGCGGCTTTGCTTGAATACAGATAGTGCAAGCAACAAGGTCATACTCTTCTACTTCTGTTGCCATTAGAAGAGAATTAACTAAGACCATCTTCATCGACTGAAGGTTTAAATGAGCCAGCTTGCAATGCCACAAATTCCAGGATGATTTTGAGATCGAGCTACCAGATCTAGCCAAGGCGGTATGCACAGTAGGTATAGTAATTGGTACTTCAGAGAGCCACCAAAGCCTATCTCGAAGAACCCCTAACTGGTTTGATTGTGTTGCCTCAATCTGACAAGTTGTAGATGAACAGGTGATTGTATATTTTTCGCATGGGCAAGCCTGAGCAACCAAGAGGGGTGAATATTGGACCTTGGGATCATACTAGTTCTATTGCTAATGTATACTTGGATAGGTGATAGAAGTGACTGGATATTGGGAAAGGGTTTTTGGTCTGGCATCAAGCTGTCTGATAATCCAATGTCAATAATCCACACATCTCTTCATACTGATTATTAGTAGTGACAACAGTAAGAGCATTGTGAGAACTAGAGCAAGTCATGAGAGCCTTTTTAGCTTCATTTTTGAGGTTTTGACTAGATCTAGATTGTTGGAAATTGCTTCAGAAAGTGGTATTGAAATTCCCGGTTCTGCATTTGGCTCTAGGTTTGATATAATAGTTGTGCTCAAGGTGACCTCTTTCTTCCCACGCTAGTTGCAGACAACAGTGTGGCTCGTCTCTTAACTATAGTTAGATCTCTTCCTGGAGTTACAATTCTGGAACCATTCTCTCATACCAGAATAGGATCGCCGATACCCTTTTGTCCTCTCTTAGCCTGTGTTCAAGTCAGACAAGTTTGTGACAAGGGCTCTCATGAAGACTCCAGCAAAGTTGGATTAGCTAACATCATCTTTCCTTTCCCAAATAGATTGCTACTTCTGCAGAACAGCTTCTACAAGCTGGTCAGTTGTCAGGTTGGAGTTAGCAACACACAATGGATCATTTTAAGATACTCTTCTGGAAGATGTAGGTTTGAAAGTAAGATAAAAGAGTTGGATGAAATGTCCATCATATCAGTTCCTAATAGCCTTGACTGCAAAGATTTCATTTTAGAAATTAAGTCGCTAATTATCATACCTGACGCAACTTTAAGGAGAAGCACTACCTTTGGAGAGTTGATCTTCCAATTCACAACGCTGTAATATCATACTTGTTTTTGAGTGAAGCCCACATCACTATTGTGCATGCAAGCCTACAAATATGGTGGTTTCCTTGTTGAGTTCAGGAGGTAAAAATCATTCCAAGCGCAGAGTTGATTTTAGTCCAGTACTCAGCATACTTGGGTTGTTGATCTGCAGTTGGAGAGTTAATTCTATTGAAAATAACATTGTAGGTTTAATCAGGTCGCATGAAGGCTTTAAGATCCTCACTTTGGTGATGGAAGTTAGTCTCATTCAACTTTTGTGTTGTTCTGAAGTTACAGGAAAAGGTTTGCACCGAACCAGCCAAGCCACAGGGAATAGTAGGCTGAGACCCCGTTGACATTGTAGTATAAAGGTAGAAAATAAATTCCAAGAGGGTATCTGAGAGGAAAATCACTTAGTGTAAAAGATAGCGTAGCGGTTGGTTCCTGGGCAGAACCTGGACTCAGACCCATAACCTGTTGAAAATGTTGATTTCAGAGGTCATGATTTACAGTGGGGATTTTACACAGTGGACTGAAACGGCTTAGATGGAGATGAGAATCATGATTGACACATGACCACATGGAGGAAGGAAAAACTTGAGGAAAGTTGTATACAGAAAGGAAGGTATGTTGTATGCAGTACTAGGTGAGAGGAAAGGAAAAACAAGTAGGGTGAAAATATTGTAAGAGCTTGTGTTCTTTGCTAGTGCGTATGTATGCCTCAGCAGCCACAAACAGTGAGCATATCCCGTACCAAGTGTGACTATGAACTGCTATTTTCAATACTCAACTTCTGTAGGTAATCTCCTCTACAGGCAGGGGTGGCAGGGCTGTATTGCTCGAGGGCCAAAACACTAGATTTTAATAGAGGGACATAGCTGACGACTTGTGGTAGGTTATGACCCGCATTCTTCAATAGGCATGGCTGGGTGGACGATTGGGCATGATTCCGTCTTACCTCCAACAAAGGAGCAATCTGGATTCTCACAGTTTTTATTCAACTAAATAGAGAGTTTTTGTAATAGTTTAGTCTTCAGGTATTCTCAAGTTGAGCCAGAAGATCACTACTTCCTTCTCAGTAAACCTTTGATCATTCAGGAATATTCTCCATAGGTTGTAAACTGATGTGGGACCTTAAAGTCTCTAACTGCACCAGAATTTCATGAAGACAGGGTAAGATCATTGTCAAGACCTTTAATTCTACCAGATTGGATATTTCCTGAAACACAGTACTGGTACTGGCTGGGAGTTGGACCAACAGTACAGGGTAGGAGAGGATGACTGGTATGGTTGTCGACTCGGGAGATAGTGATGCAAGTGCCAGTGATTCGCGTTGCTCAGGGTTAAGTGGTTAGATCACTGATCAAGTCCAGTCCTATTACCAGGACCAATATCACACTCTTAGCTCTATTGCTCCTTTGTAACTGAAACCAGCCTGAATAAGCTCAAAGGGCTAGCGAGCAAATTAAGGAAGAATTCTGTTATGCTTGCCTTGATATTTGCAATGAATTCACAAGATTTGACTTAGAGCCAGTGAGGTCTCAGAAATACAATATTGAGTAGCAGCCAGCTCCATTTCTGGGAACAGAAAAGTTAAAATCTGTCTCAAATTGTGACTAAGCAAGGCAGATTTTGCATGACAAATAATTATTAGCCATAAGATATATTGGTTTCAAAAATAAGAGATCACTTAACTCATTGTATCTCTTACTAGTATGACTGTGCATTGGTGCTTTATCATTATGTTATGATTGGTTTATTGTTTCTGGACTCATGATTGTGATATCAGCTGAGGTAATGACTTTAATACATGACTCACATTATGAGTTATGAGTTTCACCCATGTGACTCATTTGAGCAGATGACGTGTTTTATGGGTTTTGATTGGTTAACAGAGGTGATGAAGTTGACTCAGAAGAGTCAGCTGATAGATTTTAGGCAATGACTCATTATGAGACATAGAGGTCATGTGATGAGAGGCGATAAGTCACCAAGGTTTGGGTTGTAGGAAGATGCATATAAAAGGCGTGGCCTTAGGCTAGGAGGATATGGCCTTCACATAACTCTCTCAGTAGTTTTCTACACTAGAAGTTTCAATCGAATTACTCTTCTCGCTTGACATACACTCCTCCTGTATGAGGACCTATAAGTAAGACCTGGAGACTATTTTTATACTTTCAAAGTACAGGTTGACAACATAGAAGTATTGTGATAGTGCTTCAAGCACGACGATCAACCCTTTGTACTATCTGAAGAGATAATATCTCTGACCCCCTTGGTGCAGGAAAATGAGACTCTCTTACCTAGGAGATAACTATTGTTACGTGTTGCACACATATTCAACAATAGGATTGTTACAAAATCATCCTGTTAGCTTCATGTTTTATCTGTTTTTATTTCTTTTTATTTTTTATTTTGGACAAAAAGAAGAACCTATTTCAACGTCTTCAAGACCAAAATCAACATTCAATTTTCTATTACATGATATGCTCTTGGCTGCATCACTCCTCTAAGTATTAGTGGCAGGGGTATTAGTATATGAAGCACTCTAATGGAGTATGAGATAAGGCATCTACAGCTAGGAGGTACAGCTCAGACTCTATTCTGCAGGTCAGGCTCTATTCTCCATCTCCCTCAAGAGTGTAAACTCACAAGTATAAACTGTTATCTCTTTTCTGAGTTAAAATGAAGACCGTGTTTTCTAAGGCAAATGAATACACTCTAGTCCATGGTAAACTGGTGCCCTCTGTCTGAGGTAAAAGGATCTCCTTCCCTTCTAGGTAAACAGACCTTCACTTGTTACAGGTGAACAAACACCCTCTTTTCCAGGATTAATGGCAAAGCAAGAATGCCAATAGAGTTCTTCCATGTTATTTAATACAAAGGTTGAGGCTAACAGGAAGTCTATAGAATGGTCACAAGTGCGAAATGGCCTAGGCACTAATCAATATCAACTTCAAGTTTGTCACTGGCTGGCCGCTATCATCTTCAGTGTTCTCAAAACGCCAGGGCGCCAGTAGGGCCCTATAGGTGGACTTTCAAGAGGCCTGAATGAGATGACATGGCACAAGGTAGTCCGTCCTTATCTGTGGAATGCCAGGATAATCATTATCATGAAGGTAAATAGGCCACAAGATGTGAGACAATTTCACATTGAGGATGGCCGGAGACGATATAATATTGTCCATCCTGGCAGTGGGCTCTTACTTGTCAGCCAAGTTCAGTAAATGACAGGGTGGGATGAGACAATGTCATGAGTCCTTGTCCTGGCCCAGGAGAGACAGACTCTCTCTGGAGAACAGAGATTATGTTTGGTGGAATCACTGCTCTTTGCAGCTGTCTAACCCCAACTAGGGTGCTTAAGCAGTTAAGAAATAACTCAGTAGCTGGGTACTGTCGAGCACGAACATTATTTTCTGGCTAGTTAATTGTTTACATATTTATATAGTTATAGAGGAGCCCTGAGAGTGGATTGGTGCAGATGGTCATGGCTGATACTGTCACGGTGGTTGTTATGAAGCCTATGGGTTGGTTACCAGTATATAGGCCCATGAGAGGTAGATTGATGATCATGACCTCTACCGCCAGCTCAGTGAATCAGGATTTTCAGTAGTGTGACCATTGGATTTCTTCTCCTGTACGGTGACTTCTTTTACGAATTTGTCTTGAGACTTGAGAGATATCAGTAGTGTCAGAGGGGTTTGCCCATACCAGTTTATCCTGTTTCTAAACTCTCTTTCTTGTTTGTCCGCGGATTCGATTACTGCACTTAGAGAAGACAAGTTTCTGCCTTCGCTAGAGACTCTCTCTCTGCTGCTATTTCGCTCTTTCAGTACTTCCTATAGCGCCTATATTAGTTTGGGGGTTATGTGGGAAAGTTTTATATGCAGAGGGAATATACTTCAGGTCTGGGTATAGACCTCAATACCGCGGGTAATGTCAAATGATAATTCTTCTTTCTAAAGATATTGTGTATGTCCATTCCTAACATGATAGAAGAATGAAGCTAGCTTTGGCAATGAGTTTATTTCTCAGTCACACTTGAAAAATTGATTTCCTGGGTCAGACTAAATGTTGTATTTAGAACAGGCAAGTGTAGTGAGTAATATGTAAATTTGCTAATTATCATATCAGATCATTACTTCAACTGGGCTTAGTTATGGGGCCCTGTTTCCGAGGAGCGGGGACAAAATAACCTAGGTTATTCAGATTAACTGGCTGAAAAAGTCATCCAAATCGGACCAAAACTGACGGAGATAGAGCTCTTTAAAGTTAGCCAACTTTAAAGAGCCCTATCTCACTCAGTTTTGGTCCAATTTTGATGATTTAATTTTTAATCCGCAGTTAATAACCTGCTCTTGGCGCCCCATTTGTTAGAAACGGGCCTGTAATGAACACTAACCTCAACTGCAAACAAAAACGGTCACATTTAAGACAAATGTGACTGCTTTCCTAACTCTGACTATATTCTGGAAAGTCAACCTTGACTTCCTTTACTTTTCTTTCAAAAGTCAACCAGACTTTTGTTACTGTACTCTAGCAAGTCAACCTTGACTTTGCTTACTATACCCTAGAAAGTTAATATTTATTATACCAAGTTGCTATAAACCATTCCCAAGCAAGGCACATTTCATATGACTAACACTTATGAGTCATGCTAGTTGGTATGTTAGGTTAAATACTATGAAGTTGGTTAACTAATTGTATCTCAGAAGAATACGAAATAGCGAGTAATTATTATGTTATGATTGGTTGATTGTTTTATAACTTACGATTGTGACATCAAATAATGTAATGCCTTCTACACATGACTCACTTGATGAGGCATATGTTTCATGCATGTTACTCACTCAAGAATATAACTTGATTTATAAGTTATAATTAGTTAATGATTGTTGCGCAGATGACTTATAAGAGTCATCTGATGGATTTTATACTATGACTTATGATGAGCTATGAGGGTTGGATGACTAATATGGATAAGTCATCAGGGTAAGGGTAGAGTGAAGACCTAGAATAAATAGTGAACGTTTCACTCAAGGGGGAAGATCTGCATGCTACCATCTAAGTACTACTAATAAGAATTATAAATAAAAGATTCCTCTATATTCTTTTACTCACTAATGCATTTCAGTTCCAATTGATCGGGTGCTCAATTCAAGCCTACTTGTAACAAATGCAATAACACCAGCAACTACCAAGGAGTTCTATCGAGTGCGTTATTGTCTTGTAGGAGGAGAGTTCTTATCATAACTACTGAATATATGATTAGGAGAGTCGTCACCAGCTAAGTAAGATATTATACTATCAAGATAATGCAGACTAGAACCAACCCCCGAGGATCAATCGGGATTGTTACTAAAGTCATCTTTTATTGAAATTGTACCCTTACTGTCAAAGTTAAAGTCAGCCTTTACAAGTGAAAGTCAATTTTCTTGCATTGAATCTACGGCTGAGGGTTAGTCTTTCTTTACTATTCAAAGTTAATTTCTGCAATTGCAGCTAGTATTGTGACTTAGTACCACTTTACTCTTCAAAGTAAAGGTCAACTGTGGGAAAGTCAACTTCAGTTGAAAGTTAGGTTTAATTCTTGAAATTGAATCTTGCCGAATAGGATCTCAGCATATAGTTAATGTCCAATACAGGTAAAATGGAGAACCAGATATAGCACCAATATAAGGAGTTATAGGGTAGGTAAGGATCACATATCAAAGAGTTGAGGTGCAAGTACCTATTGGTAACTATGAAATCCAGCCTGGATATAAAATCACTATGATGTTATGAGAAAAGACATTTGTTAATTAATGATTAAATTGAAAAGAAAAAAGCAAGTGTTCAGAATGGTAGAGGTTGGAGTCAATCTGCCATATGGGGTAAAGAAGTTACTGGTTTTGCAAGAATATGATAGAGTTCACCAACATCTGGAGATAGGTAGGAGTTAGCCTAGGAAGTAAGAAACTGGTTGTTTATTTAAAATTGGATTATGAAATATGTGGTCAGCCTGGCACTGGTATGTTCTCTCTATGATGATAGTTATATGTATCTTCTAATCTAGAAATAGGAAAAATGTGTTTCTTATGATACCTACTAGTGTGTAGAGTGTACAAATATGAGCCAACAGTTTATGGAATAGATGACAAGTCATGTTTTGTTTTTGATAAAGATAATGCAGGGAAAAGAATTGATACTAAGATACTAGAACAACTTTCACAAGCAAAGAAGTAGTCTTTGTGGATTTTGACAGATGGGGTCCTCAAGAGTTCACCATGCCATCAATATATTTATGAATGGTTTGTTGTGCTAGTAGTGGCAGCCTCCCTGCAGAAACTAAAATTATTAAGCAAGTGAGACAAGGAGGGCAACATTTGGCTATATGTTATAAGTGTTTGGACATGAGAAGAAATTTGTGCTATGTGCTAGTATTGTACCTTCCTTGAAACAAATGAATACCTTAAACTAACACAATTATTAATAGGTCAGAACTCAAGGAACCTTCAATGCAAGACAAAATCAATAAAGGATTTACAGTATTTACATGTTTGGTACCAGTTGCAATAATAGGTTTCAAGCAAATAAATATGGCATAAGATAGTAAGTTGTATAATGCCTGTCTCAAAATCTACCTTAGGGAGGTAGATAAAGAAATCTGAGCATTTATCAGTAATGGAGGACGAGCACACTGTGTGGACCAGCATGCTTTCTATTGAATAGCTATTATGAGTCATTCAAAGAGTGTATTTTCATATACTGCAAGAATCATTACATGTTGGATTGCCTACAGGATATATCTGAAAGCATAGGAATGCTGATAGCTTGATTGGTGGATTTTGTTCAAACAACATCATGTCAAAGCACAATGTGAAGAGCAGCAGGATTGTTCTTTAAAGGCTATATTCATGAGTGGTTTCTTCACAGAGGCAGATTAAAAGCTTATAAAATAAGAATAATGTAAAGTGGAGTACTTTCATTTGAATGCAATACAATCAGTGTAAGATCTAAAGCTCCAAATTATTTTACAACTCATAGCATCTGAGGGATCAGGTTAAGGTGATGTGTAGTCACCATGGTATCAACAGAGTGGTTATTAAACAATATTTTCTGCCCTATAGCTGCCATTAACCATCTGTTGATGGGCTTCTCTTCAAGAATTCAACATCTTTACTATTATACCAAATCCTGATGCCTCAACACCATAAGATAAAATTAGCTAATATCGTTGAACTTCTCATATGTTTGCTGAAAACAATTAAAAATAGCTACTTCATTTTCGTTGTTGCAGAGGATCGTGCAGATGACTATTGCGCACCTCACCTCATTCCAGACTCAGGATTGAAAGCCTCTTGGATGAAACTTTCAACCTACAATAGTGGTTAATATTCGATGATGCAAATATGCATGTACTGGTGATTCAGGGTATTAAGGAAACTAAGAAGATAGATGAATCAGATTATAAAGATAGTGAGTAATTAATGTTACAGGAAGGAGCATTGCCAACAGGAAAGCCAGTTGGATCAATATTCCCGTATCCTATCAAAGTTTCAAGCATGCAGATTTCAGACCCCTCATTAAATGAGGGCAGTATACTTCTCCATGGTAACACTCAAGATCAATCCTCTAACAACCCTGATTTGAGATTACATTGTGTTAATTACACGGTGTATTGAGAGTGGAAACAGATACCGGATTCAGAAGGTTGAGAATCTGCCTATCTCATCTGTCCATTCGATAGGGAATTGTTTATTATTATTTAGAAACTGTAATAGTACGTTGCGTGAAAACAAAGGATTATCTGGCAAATGATGTGTGTGTCTGCTCGACCAGATGGATGTTGAGGAGGGAAGGGACTTGGTAAGGGATCTATGGCTTTTGGACATCTTACTACAAGACCTCATGCATTTGGCAACTGTGGGCAGGGATGCATGAATTATGTATAGCACAGGTTCAGGTTTCTGTGGAAGCACAACTGCCAGGCAGATTGGTATGCAAGTGCTATCGAGTTAAAACTCTTGACCCGATGGGTTCACTATAGAGGGAGATACAAGGCTACTGCATTTTCTTGTTAAACTCATTTTCAAGCTGAGAAGCTAGAATAAGGAATAAGTCGGGATTTCTCACAAAACAATCCTTTCCAGTGAGTAGTTTCCTTGAAGTGGGGAACGATCAACACCCATAGTAAATATTCGTGAAAAATATACCTCAAGAGCTACCCCCTATCCAAAGGTGCTTGTCAGTATCGCCTCGCTTTCTTTCGACACCCTCCGATGAAAAGGACTTTCATTAGAAAATGCGGTGGGTTTTGTACTAGTCATCCTGTAACCGGCGACTACAGCCCAACTGAAGTGTCGCGGCCCTCCTCTAGCTATGCTAACCCTATCAGAACTGCCACTTATAGAACTAACCCTTGTCCTCACCTAACCACTCACAGAACCACCGCATTAACAGCCAGTAACATCACCCCACCTGAAATAAATCTGGGACTAGGGGTTGTATGGGGCATCAAATGCCTCCTCAAATGCCTAGCCCATGCCACCGCACTAAGCGCAATCACAGAATGATACAGCATGTAAGTAGCTACGGCCACTGAATGGCGGACAGTGTGGATTGATGGCCAGTGGAGAAGACGTGGGGGTTTCCCGGGATCCCCAGGATTATGAGGTCAATGGCGAAGGCGGAGGGAGAAAGAGTGTGTATGAGTTCTAGCAGAGAGAGAATATGCCACAAAAAGAGACCCATTGACGCACCACCCATGGCCTTTTGTAGCAGGATTAACACTATGGACCAGGATATTAGCAGTATGAAGTAGCTGGAGCCGTGTAAGTTTGATGTGCCAAGGAGGCGAACAATGGGCTTCGAACCCTGGGGTGGGGGAGGTCTGTCTTCGCCGTCATCAGGGCAGATGGTGGGTGGGTTAGCGAGTGGACTCCGGAGACCGACATCTATGCATACGGAAGAGCATGTATATGCTAATGTTCCAGCGGGGAAGCCCATCGGGATGACGATTTGGCCGACAGTGGTCACCAGTGGCTGCAATACCCCCTCGAAGAGGTCTGGGATCCAGTTCCCGTTATCAGCAGAGTCGAGGGCCTAATAGAGCGAGCTAAGGAGAAGCCCCAGATGGGAGCTAAAGACAATGTATACTGGAGCCGGGCCGGCGAAGGAATTTGTATGGCGGTGACAAGAACCGACACTCGATGGTAATCCTAGTGCCATGGCGAATAGGATGACAAGAGTGGGGGAGCTGAACCAGAGAAGTATGCAGAGGAGCAAAATGTCGATTTACAGAAAGGTATCTGTCCCTCCCGAATCCATCCTGAGATACTAAAACAACAGCAGAATTCCAGTTCCAGTTCCTCCGGTATTCCCATCTCTCTCCCGCTCTGCCTACAGGTCATTGCCGTCAATATACCGCAAAAACACAAATAACTGGCCCATGTGCTGTGTCGTCGAAAATTCCCTATTCTGGAAAACTGGCGAAAAACACAGCAAACTGTGAGCGGCTTGGCCCCTCAAGGAGAATTAGAAAAAACAAAAAAACACCAGACCCTGCCGGAGGAGGAAACTCCAACGGATAGCACGTGGCCCATCGTCTGAGTTCTTACTATATGAAAATCCTCGTATTATATAATACAAACCGGGTAGGTCAAGTCTTCCGCTCTGATTCATAATGGGTGACAAAGGGGTCTGTTAACCAATGATCAACAAGATTAGGAAGGTACAAAGGAAACCCTTTGGCCGGGAGTCATCGCCCGTGATTTTCAACAATAGTCAGACAGGAACTTGAAGGCAGAGAGAAGATATCTGCGGTACCGTACTCGAGTACTGCGCTCCAGTACCGTATCATACTGTTAGGGCTTAAACTTGACTTTCTTAACTTGCTGCTTTCTAGCTTATCTGTAATTAACTCATGCTAAATAGGTAGTCACGATCTTGGGGTGGTGGTTGCCTAGGCTTGGCGGACAGGGGCTTCTATGTAAGTTAGGTTTTCTTCTCTTATGCTTTCCTTTCTTCTTCTTCGCCACGACGACGACCACCACCAACGACCTCCCTCTGAAGCGAGGCCAACGGCAACGAGGATCGTGTGTTTGGAGGAAGGAAAATTGGACCTGTACTTAGCTAGTCGGACAACCTGCTGGGTTGGGCTTTCTTTGAGACGGGAATTTTCTGTTTTGTGCGGTTTGTGGGTTTGATTTTGCGAGATAGCTAGTGAATTGAGATTGATCGTGACTTGTGTGATTTTCTTTCTACTTGAGTGTTCTCTGAGAGTGACAGTTGTTTTCACGTACTTCTCCACTTCCATCAAGTAGAAACTATTCGGTCGATTTTCTTCTTTTCAATACCCATGTCGGTAGTGGGGCTTAATTGAACATTGCCAACCACAAACCGCAGAGTCTCTCTCTCTCGTCACTCCCTATAACCAGAAGGCAATGAACCCCCCACAGCAATCCATACAAAATCTCCGGGAAAAAAAAGCACCTCCTGCGACTGACTCCCAGAATAATGAGTCCAGCGAAACTAAGGGGCTGTTTGGCAGGCCATTGTTTGAAAAATTGTTGATTTCAAAACATGTTTTGTAAACACGTGTACAAACAACCAATAACCATTATTTGAACACATGAGTGTGCCAAACACAACCATCGTTTCTAAACGCGTTTTCAAATCAATGTTTTGTTAACTGTGTTTAGTCTAATTAATTTATAATTCCTATTATGGTTCCGGAAGACTAGACTCTGTACTAACTTTCTAACAAAAAATGTGACAATTTTGCCCATAACGCCAAGTGTAACACTTCCAAAATATTATTCCCTAACTCTTAAAGGTTTGTCAGCCAAAGAAAAAATCATAAAATGAGTGGAAATTTGTGATTTATCTATATTAATTTAATAATGTTAGACTTATAAAAATATTAGTAATCTATTTTCTTTTTTTGATAACTTATTACTTAGTATGATATAATACCTATTTATTCACAAGCACTCAGTCTATTTCATTGACAATTCCTCAGCCGCACATTCGATTACAACCAATACAATGGATACTGAATCAGCAGAAATGATCCTACGAATGGAGGCAAAGAGAGCAGCCGCCCGCGAGCGTGTTCAAAGATGTCGGCAAAGGAAGAATCCTGCCATTTCCTGTCCCAAAATGCCACCACTTACCGGGAAAGAACGAGTCCGCCAGTATCGAATTCGCCAACAGCTCCAGGCTCAGTCCATTCAAGTTGCCAATATACACTCCGCAGTATCTCCAGCAACCAAAACCTACCCCTCGCGAGAACGAACCTGAGCGTACCGTCAAAGAGTGCAAATTCGGTCTGGATATGAGAAACCAGTACCTCTTATTGGCAAAGAACGCTTTCGCCGCTGGTATTCTACTAAAAAGCAAACCGAAGTAAAGGAACAAGTAGCTCAACAAGCGATTTTAAGAGCCATGGATTCATCTGCACCTCCCTCCTCTTTGCAAGATCCTGCAGTACATGCTGATGGCCAGGAATTGCGCAAAAAGGCCTATTCAGAATGGCCACGACTTAGTCATCAAACCACGGTCCTCAAGGAGGAAATTCTGAGTAATGCCTTACGTCGATTAAGGACTACGATAAAATTGTCTGGAAAGAATCAGGGAATGTGTGCAACTGGCCTCCAGCTTAATTGGAACATTCAGCTATATAGTTTTATAAAGCTGCAGCTCAAAGCAGAGAAGGAATGGCAAACAGCAGAGCTCCAACGTATTCCAATTACCCCTATTACAAAGCGAAAAACACGAACTGAACTTGCACTTCTTGTCGCCAATGCTGGAGGATGGGGAACTCCAGTGAGAAATCGGATCTTGCAGCAGGAGGTTGTTTATATTCGATATGGGAAACCCCCTGTTCCCAAGCAAGGTCGACACGTTAAAGCAGCCAGTTGGCTATCAGATGAAGGCACTATGCTAGCAATTAGAGAATATATATCTCTTGCGGGTGAAGGTATATTTCCTCTTCCCTTGTTTCTTAATATGAATGAATATTTCTGAATTGAACTTAACAATGAAAAACAGGAATGGATTCTGCTGCCAGTGGGCTTGCCCAAGCCATAACAAATTACTGGACGACAACCTACCATATCGAAATTTCTACACACCAGCCACACTTGCCAATGCTTTCAATAGCTGGTATCCATCGCAGAATTAAGAACGCACTATCAAGTAGGTCTGCTGGAGCATGGCTTGCCAGGCTTGGCTGGAACTGGAAGGAGGTTCGCAAAGGAATATACAAAGATGGACACGAGAGAAAGGATGTTAAGCAATATCGGGATACCGTCTTCCTCCCACAGCTGGCTGCCTGGAAATCTAGAATGATGGAGTGGGATGAGAATCTCCAGCTCATTCCCCAGGCCTATGAGAATGGAATAAAGCCACTGGTGTTTGTTACACATGATGAGTCAACTTTCAACTCAAACGATGGACGCAGGAAAATCTGGGTGGATGAGGATCGGGCTCCAATTCGAAAGAAGGGACGTGGACAGGGGCTGCATGTCTCTGACTATCTGACGGCAATTGGTAGACTAGGAGGTGGTGAAGCTGCAGAAATCCTGAAGTGTGGTGGTGATATCTGGTGGACGGGTGAGCTGATGCTAAAACAGCTTACCGAGAAGGTTTTGCCAATATTTCAAAAGTCATTCCCTGGATGTCAAGGGTTGTTTCCCTTTCACAATGCAAAGAACCACCAAAAATATGCCCTGAATGCCCTTCGATCTGGCAATATGAATCTTACTCCTGGGGGTAAAAATACACTTCCAATGCGCGATAGATGGTTTACAAAGTCTGATGACCCTACAATAATCCAGCAACAAAAGATGACACTACCAGATGGTAGATTAAAAGGTCTTAAACTTGTATTAGAAGAACGTGGCCTTTGGCCTAGCAACCGGAAACTGCTAACTCAATGTACGATTCCTGGAGATAAGCCTGGACAATGGAAGCCCAAGCCATCATGCAGGTATGCAAGCAATTCTGATTGCTGTGCTCGAGCGCTGCTTTCGTCACAACCTGACTTTCAGGCTCAAAAAGGGGAATTGCAGGAAACCTTGGAGGCTGCTGGCCATTTGGTAGTTTTCTACCCATCTTTTCATTGCGAGCTAAATTTTATT
>Ga0307513_10005262_pt1 | contig 17136 bp, 24 predicted proteins | sample 15_EM_MG_FD_202174 | JGI IMG/M metagenome (GOLD analysis project Ga0307513, IMG submission 202174) | Populus trichocarpa ectomycorrhiza microbial communities from riparian zone in the Pacific Northwest, United States - 15_EM | ecosystem: Host-associated > Plants > Roots > Unclassified | place... | reverse complement strand
AGTCTAAAAGCCTAGCTTAGTGTAATCATGTGCATACAAAAATCATCTATGTATGTACCCTGGATAAGCCAGAATAGTATCTTAGATTTAAAGACCCCTGGAACCCCTAACAAACAACAAACCTATTCTAAAAGATAAAATCATTTTGTAAAACCATTTTCATAAACTTGTTTTGATGAAACAGAGAAATGCATTTCTAAAAGTGTTTTATAAAATGGATTAATAAAATGATTTTCAACTGGTAAAAATGATTTTATGGCTTCTCTTAGAAAGGTAAAACACATCAAATTAAACCTTTCTAAGAGAAGGGCCATAGGGGGTCACTGAAGTGGTCCTAGTAGCTCTGCCTACAAGTTATGAAAAATCCTAGGACATTTAATGAATGAAATACATTGACAGATAATGAAACCTTTCATAATTGCACGTGGTATTATACACAATCGTCTGCAGACACTTGTCTAGTTTTTATCATAAAAGTGGTTACCACCAGTCGTTGGGGATAATTGGGAAGCCAAGTGGCCCAGGAAGAACCTTAGTAATTCCTCAAAACCATCCTGACAATCGCTCGGAAAGGCGCCGTCGCCATGTGCCCAACCCTGTAAATCAAGGCAGAGGTGAATCTATATGGCATAGCGAGGAAGGAGGACTTGGGCTGCAAGTATATGGGATCTTCTTCGACAATCGTCTCGAGCGGGGTGGAAGAAGGAGAAGGAGACAATGCTTGCATCCAGATTGAGGGCTTAGTGCTGAGTAGTGAGGTCGCGGACGAATTGGCAGATGCCGAATTGTAAACTTGACGATGGCTGTTCTCGCTGATCACCCAAATGATCCAAGACAGGAGCAAACGCTTGGTCGTAGAGGACAACAGCATCTTCAGGTATTTGATGTCGCCGGCGAGGATAGCATGAGCGCTGTCTTGCCCTTCCTTCGAGGAGGAGAGTTTTACAGCGACTTTTTCGACCTCCTTTACCTTGTCTTCGTATTTATCCCATTTGCGTTCTTGCTTCCAAATTGCATGTTCGATGGCATCGACAGCGTCGTTGACCTATTTGTACATGTCTTCAGCGGCGTGCGCCACTTGGCTTTTGATCTTCGTAAGAGCTTTTTCCAGTTGAGCAACCCGTTTCTCCAAAAATATATGCTCCTCTGACGCGATCGTGCGGGTGGAGGAAGGGTAGCGGATGAATCGTGCAGCTCCGCGGTACGGTGGGATAGACGTTCTACAAGATGGGCCCAAGGCCGCATCCCAGTAGCCAGGGCGAAAAGGCAGGCGCTGAACCGCGAGACAGCGGCTGGACCGAGTATGGCATCGGTTGCATATCGAAGGAGTGCGGCTCCTACTGTGGGTGACGCGAATGTAAGAAAAAGGAAGGATTCGAATTTTTTGAGTTCGGAGGCTGCTCGATTTGCATAACACGATTCTGCCAGCACTGGGTCGGCAGGGGGAGAGAGACGGTAGCCCCTGTCGCAAGGTCTGGATTTTTGATAAAGTGACCGGGGAACTGAAAAAGTGGTTAGATAAAGGCAATGAGGAGAGTAGTGTAATTGTTCACTTTCGGCGATCTGGTGAAGGTAGAAAATAAGCAACGTGATGAGAAGGATGTTCTTGACATGGTCCGTCCCTGCGAGCCAGTTTCCGATTGGCGAAACCAGCGCCACTGCGACAGCGAGATCAAATTTGTACCACGCCCGCGAGATTGGAGACATTGGACTGTGCTTCATGGGCGAGTGTCCATAATCTCCTTTGTCAATCATAGGTCACTTGGGCTTTCGCCGCCCCTCTGGGGAAGCGCGATGCGCCTCCACACCACCCAGTGAAAGCTCATCGTCGCTCAAGTCTGATGGACTCTTGTCGTATTCCGCAAAGTGCGAATCTGCTACATCGTCCTGCGTCAGCTTCGTATCTGGGGAAGGCGGAGCTTTCGATCCCGTCGAGCGGAGGTTCAAGGTTGACGACTGTGTCCATTCGAGCTCTTGCAGCCTCCTCTGCAAAGGCGTTCCTTGCTGAACGGCAGCAGTCGTGACTGCGGTCATTGGAGTTGTATGAAGGTTGCGGTTGAGGTGAAGAGGAGAACGAGGCGCATGTCCGTTGTCCATTGTCAGCATGTGGTTTCCCCCCCTATAAATACCCTGTTTCGGATGGAAATCCCTTTTGTGCACAACTCAAGGGGAGAAGTATCCCTATACGATAAACCTCCTAGCTCCAAGTCTGCCAAAGCGTTAAGTGCCTTTCTGCTGATTTGAAATGTACAAGAATGTACAGCACACACCCATAAGCCAAAACGGCCTCAGATATCTATTATCTGGTGGCTTCCCAGCATGTGTCGTAAGAGTCTCTTTGCATTCCATCGCCGCGAGCCTATATCCGGGGACTGTCTCCTTCCTTTGTACAGCGGTATACGAATGCATACAATCATAATGGCTATCGCGACGACGGCGACGATGTGTATGAAATGTTGCGAGGTTTGAATATAAGAAACCGCCTGATATCAACGCTTCTGCTGTACATCCTTCACGAGCTTGTGGCGCACTGCGTGAGCGACATCCGTGGTGAAGGAGGGCTAGAGTTGCCGCGGCGATGGTTTGGGTTTGTTGTGGATGTAAACGCAAACGTTGGTGTTCTCCCTGCATGTGGAGACGATGAAGATATGGAGGAATAGGGTGCTGGTTGGGAGGGACGTTTTCACTTTAGCGAACAGGACCCTGCTCTTGCGCAGCCATTCCCCAACTCAGTAAGCTTGCCGAGAATCATTAAGTCCCCTGAGGACATTCCTCTCGACTGCTCATGTCCGCTGGCCATGCTCTCGAGAGAGCCCAAAGCGGGGAAAAGCTTTGCAGGCGGTGAACGCCTGTGGGATGATTTTTTCGCCGCCAAACAAAGTAGTGACTGTCACGCATCGAACGTTGGCAACCTTTTACGCATGTCCACAAACGACAGTGCTCCTTTCGTTGAATGCCGCCTCCTGGTACCCGGCGACGATAAAACGCCGCGACGCACCTTTAAAATTTTCTATGCAATTCACATTAGCCCGCCACGCACCGTTGGGGAGCCAGGCGATCTGTGGATCACACTTTCCCCCCTTTCAGCATATTACAAAGCCGCACAAGGAGAAGGGCAAGAGAGAGACAAGTGGAGATTGGGCACTTTCGAAGATTCTGATCAAAGGGATATTTCTCATCCCCAATTCCCCAAGCTGGTGCTCTCGTTGTCATCTTTGGGTCCCACTTGGCGCTCCAGAAAATCCTCGCTCAATTTCTTGAGCATGGAGGAATCTATCATGATGTTTTTTGACCAACGAGGCATCCTGAATGCTCTTCCAGGAGGTTCGAACAACCCGATTGAAATATAGGTAAGCTCCCAATGCTCTTCCCTTTTCCAAAATAAAGTCCAACCCATTTCTGAAGGAGGAGGTGGGGGGGGGGGGAGGTTTAGAGAACCAATTTTGATTTTTGGAGAAGACTTAGTGTTGGGGGCAGTAAACAATGATTTATACATGAGTACAGGAGACTGTACAGGGGAAGTTGACCAGAAGAGACATTTTATATATTTTAATTTGAAATGGTTGGGAGAACCAGATGTGGAATGCTTCAATACTCAGTTGGCAGTGTTGCAATGGCTGTGAAAACCCAAAAAGATGCACTAAAGGAGGTCTGGAGAACCCCTTCAGATGCCATGAATAGCATGGAGAGATAGCAGAAACTGCAGGGCAGTTATTTATATGTGAGGTAGTGCTGGAGACTGTACAAGTACAAAATAAATTTTAAGGAAGGCGAGGTTTAGCATATGGTGTAGAAAGGGAAAGCTGCGGTATCATATCGTATTGTATCCTCAACGCTGCGCTGTTTTCCTTCTAAATGAAATGCTGACATTTTGGACCATTAATTCGTACGATTGGCCGCTGTCAATAGAAAGTGTGTCGGAGCCTGTGGAATCAGAATGATTCTGGCCGAAGCCCGATGATGTAGCCATATTGCGCATAAGTGTAATAAGATCTTGCCTCAGGATCTCTCCAAAAGTTTGGACCATCGAGTCCACGGCGGTAAAGTGCAAGCTGAGATGACGGAGTGGGAGCCTCGTACGATAAATGAGCCTTCACCTGGGACTTCACGTTCAGGACCATCTTCACAATGAACCTCATCCCGAAACTTTGTCAGTTGGTCGAGGAAGACAAAACATACGGGGCAGCAACGCTTCGATACACCAAGTACTCGTCCTAAAGGCTATTCTCATAACAAAAAAGGTGGGGGTCAGGGAGAAACGAATTAGGGAGCATAATCACTCGCCATCAGTTGTTGCAATAACTCAGGCTATTTGCGGTCATTGGCGGCATCGTCGATGAGGCTAGCAAGACACGCCTTGCAATGCAATGCGCCTTTGAATGTTAAATTCACCAGATTGGTGAAAAAAAATGTGCCAGAAGGGAGGGGATTTAATTCGTCATACAAAACCTGTATCGCTTGGGTGATCTCATGCTCTTTGGTTAGGACACTCTCGCCATCCTTAGCGTCCTTTGGCGGCCATTTTTTCAACTCGGACAGGAATTCTGCAACTCGGCATATAGCATCGGCGTCAGTTTTGTCCTTCAACAACACCCGAATATCCAATATCTTCTGACGAAACACTGGCATCTTGAAATTAGGCAACTTGTGCTTATTCCACTCAGCCCGCGCTTCATTAGCGAGAACTGAAAGGTCTCTGGCTCGCACCACAACGTCCACAGCCTTTTGAACAAATTCCAGGATTTGGTCATTGGAGGTCGCCAAGGTGGAGCCTGATGGAGCTAAGGGCAAGTCTATTAAGAGTTTTTCCCAAGGGTATAGATCGGAAGAGGTCGTAGGAGCTACCAGGTTTGCGACGGAAATATGCTGGTAAGGAAAGCTGGTGGACGTGACGTACTGGATGACAATTTCAATGGCATCGAAATGAGCTACCATCAGGTGCAACCAGTCAATGTAAGACTGCGGAAGAGTCTTTTGCATGCCCTTCTTGTTGCCGGTTGGTAGGAGAAGAAGCTTCAGCGCCTCGAGCTCTTCATCCTCAGGCCCTTGGCCTTCAAGCCCTTCTTCCTGAGGCCACTCCACAGGATCTTCTGCGCTTGAGGCCGGCGCCGGCGCTCCTGCATTGGTGGGATCCGGTTTCTTAAGTGAAGGTGCAATGTTTTCCATGTGCATTCGGAAGGCTTGGCCCCGGGCTAATTTCAGAAGCCCATATCCAAACACTTGGGCGTCAGCCATAGCGTCCGTGAATTGGGCAGGATAGCGGTAGGGTTCGTTACTTTGTGAGAGTTGGCAGAGTACCTCCACAGCTGTCTGAAAGGAATCCAGGAGCTCAAGTAATAGCAGATGAAACTCCATAGATGTCTTGTCGTTGTAGATTGGATAAGTTGGGGGATCGCACTGCACTAAGGCGAGGAGGTTGGGCATTTCAGTGAGAAGAATCTTCGGATGCTGGCCAGCTGATGGATCCTGGCCACCTGAATCCTCACTAGCCAATAGGAAGGCGAGGAGAAGGCGATCGTTGGCAGTCTCTTCCTTTTGTTGAGCATCCCCTATTGGTTTGTGAGGCGCAGATAGAAGGGGAATGCCAGCCATGTTCTTCAGAGATTCAATGTAGGGCTTTGACACATGCTGATTTGCGATTCACCGCAGTATCTTTCGGCACGACATGGCGGCCGTATATTTGAAGAGACTTTCTGCGAGGTCGGCGCGGCAATGAGGATTCCGAGCAGCGTCCTGAAGAACGTTGGAAAGGATCCATATGTGGGTCTGTAGTGAGGGCTGGACCCTATAATAAAGTATATGAGTGCGTGGATAACAATATTATTACACAGTACCGATACTCACCAGGGCATCCCGAGGTCCTTCATGTACTCCAATGCCATCCGTTCGACTCGGTCCTCCGGGCTTTGCACAAGCGCGATGGTGGGATATTTTCCAGAGGACGTGGTTGTATCTGCTGAACGATTGTTCCTCGTAAGAAGAAGTCGCCAGTTTTGTCAAGCCATTTCGATCGCTGAGTGCAGCATACTTTTTGACTGCACTTCAGTCTGAGCTGTCTGAGTTGTCTCCTGATCGGCACAAGTTACCATTTCCAGACCCAAACCCTTAAATGTAGAAACCACAACAACATCATGCTGGGAGACTGCCAATTGAGCAAATGCATCCAATATCTTCAGTTCCCGGCGGATATGGCTTTCCGCCCATTTAGGGTCTTCCAAGTTGTCTGTCGGTATGGAGGGTATCGTGCGTGGAAGATGGGCTAGCAGGGTGGTGATAGTTTTAAACTTTTGAATATTTTCAGGAATACTGCAGGGGATCGACATGGCTGGGTGGGTGCGGTTGGGAATTGCGAGGCCGAAAAACAGGTTTAGTACAGGGCTTGGTAGGGCTGCCCCAACGCAGTTCTTCAAGGCTTCCAGAAGATGACGAATCATGGCGATAAGGATAGAAGACGTGAATTGGTGACGATGTATAACCTATATCGCGGGAGGACTTGGAGTAGTTGGACGTGTCCATGATGTCACTTATGTAATAATCTATCTTTGCTATCTCTCGCCTCTTCGACTCCCTGACTGGTTCAGCCACAACACCAGAGCCCAGAGCCATACATGAAAATCTCAGTTAGCAGGGTGGTACGTTGTTAGTACATGATTAGTTTTGTCCTTGTCTGGCAACTTATATCTCATATCCCAGACATGTCCTTTTTCATTTGGAATTTTGAACATGAATTGATTGCTGCAGTCCTAAGTACCGGTAGGAGTATTTACTTCCTTTTTCTCCGCAATGGCGACCCCTCATTGAGAGCCTTTCTCAGCTTCTGCGACTCTTCAGCTGACATATCAGATGCCCGCGGCTTGTGGCGATGGGTATTGCGCGGTGAGATGAGATCGAAGTTGGGCCGAGGACGGATAAGATGCCATGCAGGTATCTTTGAATGCTGAATGCCTGTAAGTGTTGCTCTCCCTGCTCAGAGGATGTTACTCACAGACATAGCGCTGCACCAGGACCTGACTCGCATTGATACCCCGGAATTATGAGGGACATTTCACACAAAATTAAGCATCATCTCCAACATGAGAGTGCGACTCTGCCAGAACCGGTGCTCCGTTTCAACCGTTTTGAGCCATTGAGGTGAGAGTCTGTTGCAAGGGTCTCCCATATATTGGTCAATAACCACAGTAGGACTATGCCAGTAGTGCATCAAGAAGCCAGTGGTTGGAGGGACACGAATGCGGAGTGTCAGCGTGAATTTGTCGGGGTCCTGAAAGTCACTTTGGATGAGTCCCTGAGGAATAATGAGGTTGACAATTCTCAAGGTAAGTCCCATCTAACACCCACCTCACTGTGTATAATGTTTAAGATACACTCAACATCATCCTGCCACAGCAGATATTTGAGAGACGGGCCACGCTTGCGTGGATCAGCAGTGGGCACCTGGGTGTGCATCTTCTCGTTTGCAATCCATTCGTCAACGGTGCCTGGGACGCCATGCTTTGCGCGATATTCGATTTTTTCATTATACATCATCTTCTTGCCAGTGCGAATATGAATGAGCGGGTAGAAGTCTGGGCCACTGAGGCTGAATGGGCATCCGATAGTCATGTCAGACTGGAGGCAGAGGAATAGAAAAGAAGTCTTATTATTCTAATATATATCTCTACTCTCATGTTCGAGTCATATGTGTCGTATGCGCTCGAGTCAGACTTGTATTGTGAGAATGTAGTAGTAGTATTATGCGCCCAATTGGTTATTATCTACATTATCCAGCGCATTACTGCTGTCTAGCCATAGCCAAGGGTATCAGGAAATACTGGCCAACAAATTCCCCAAGGCTAGAATGTTTAGAGGGAAGGATGTTGGAGTTCAGGTTTTTCTCTGGCAACATTCGCTTCAGTGCTCACCTTGTGACCAGATTATGCAAGTGAGCTCGAGTGGTCGAGTTCGCTTATATAATCCAAACTATCCTTTCTTTGAAGGTTTTGAAGAATGGCAAAAGGACGCAAATCAAAAAATCCACAACCTGAATGTAAGGTTTCCCCAATTTTACCATTATCTTCAGTTTAATGTGAATGATTCTTAGTTATAGAATTTTCAGACAGCGGCCTGAAAGCCCGATGCACCATATGTCTCGCGGCACGTGAACAAAACGGCAGTGGGTGGATCAACAAGGGAAGTGTGCCTAATCACTTAAAGTCAGATAATCATGCCAACTCCCTCGAGGCCAAGGAAATCAGAGAATCCACTGAAAAGGCCAGAGAACAGACCATGCAAGAAGAAAGTGCAATGGAAGAGAGCATAGACTTTATTGTGCTGCCTTCAACGGTCCAACCCAAGGTTACTGCAACGGTACGCGCTCCTCAGCAAGTGAGGAAGAGCAAGGAATGTGGGAGCACTACATACTTGGCAACGAAGTCTTTGATGCAGGATTTGACCATACCCTTGCTGCATCCAAAGAGAGGAAGCGGCTGGAGCAGGAGGCCATTGATTTTGATCTTTGGCATGGCACTGATTTTCTCCCTGAGGAAGACCCAAAGGATGGCCAGCTACTGCTGGATGAGCTAGAACAAGATGATATCCTGTCCGAGTTGCTACGGAATGCACGTAAGTCCATCGAATTGTTTTTATACGCTCCAATGCATATCGTGTTTTGGATAGACTTAAATGCGCCTGATGCGGCAGACATATTCGCTGGAGAGCCGCAAGGCATAAGTGAACCCAAGATTGACGATGCTTGGTCGCCTTATGAATCAAAGATGGTAAGCGGGCTCTCTAACTGTCCAACCAATGATTAAACATACTTTTCCCTTTTATAACAGATGTTCCTCCTTGATACCCTTGACAATCTCCCCCAAATGAGAATTTCTAACTCACTTATGAATGTATTTCTCTGGATACTCCGTGAAGGCGGCGCCCGCAACGTCCCCTCTTTGTACCATCTTCGTCAGGTGCAGGCCTCTCTTCGGAAATCAACTGGTGTACCAACCACACAGCACCAGTCCCCTAAAGGCAATGTTTATTCCATGAATGACCCACGCACTCTGGTGGCAATGGTGCGCAATATGACTGCCTTAACGCCTGCTAAGATCAACCATAGCTGTTTTTTTCTACTTAGGACTGGAGCAATCCTGCAGTATGCAACCATATCCATCGCTATCCAGTGATTCCCCGAAATGGTGCGATATCTGAGGTCTATCATGCGCAGAAATGGCATAAGAATGTGGATCGACATACTTTAAGCCCTATGTACGATGCTGGCCACTGTCACTACTACATTGATGAACTTGCACGCCTCAAGAATGGTACTTTCATTATCCCAGTGCGATGGCTGGAGGACGAAGATGGGAATGTCTATGCAGATGTGTGGGCTGTTACGTTGGATCACCGAGTATGCAAATTTACATGCGTCATTCTAATCAATTCAAGATGTTGACAGCATCCCAGTTCGTTGCAAATGTAGTCGATGGTGAAACAATTTTAGTACAGGCGTCCGATTTACAGAATAATTTTCTGGACCTGAAGGACATGAATTTGCTTCCCACCTGGAACAGTGAGTCTGCACATTTATACTCTGTGTATCCAGGCCCGCTCAAGGAGAACAGGTGAAACTGTGGAGTCTGGACATCCCATGCATATGCCTAACCCAGACCATGCGTTAGCAGAAGGTGATCCCTTATACACCAGCTGGATAGATGTTTTCGGTGATGATGTATCTGGAAACCGATCCAAGAGCTGGAATAAACATTGGAACATCTATTTCAGTTACTGAAACCTACCGCGAAAGCTTCAACAAGAGTTCCACACACATTTTATATCGACTTCACCGGTCGCTAGTATTACTGAGCAGTTTCATGGTATTAAACAGGCTATCGAGTATGTCGCATTTATTCAAATGGCACTCTGGCACTAATTATTTGCGGCCCATCGGACAACCCTGCTCAAAGTGAAGTCTGCGGCCACATCGGGGGGAAAGGAAACAAGTTTTGCAGGAAATGTCATGCTGGTGGGCCACACAAAGTGAAAGAATCTGATGAAGGATTTCATAGTCTGTTTGAGGTGGGCGACAATTCCCGTCTTACTTTTAGTGCTTACTAAACAAAATATCCAGCCTGGCGATCCTCGTTCTGCAAAAGAGACCATCTTAGACGTCCAGTACCAGGTCCAACTGGCCTGTCTGGGTATTTCCCAGAATGTGAAAAACCAGCAGACTAAAACCGGCGTCAAAGATGCTTACACCCAATATTGGATCGATCACCTGATAGAACGAGCACAAACACTGCGCAAGGAACACCCTAAACGGACTGTGGCTGATATCCAGAGCGAACTGCTAACCTGGGTGCAGGAGCATAAAAGTGAAATTTATAATCCATTTTTGAAGTTGGACGGCGAGCACTTCCCTCCTAATTTTGCAGCTGCTGTCTGATCTTATTAATCTACAGGGTTCGATGCTGCTGTTGATACTCCAGTGGAAATTCTTCACACCATCCTTCTGGGTATTGTGAAATACCTGTGGCATGGCACGCATACTTCATGGACGGCCAGTCAAAAACAGACGTATTCGGTTCGTTTGCAATCAACTAACACATCCGGGCTTTCTATTCATGCCATTCGCGCTAACTACATCATGCAATACGCCAACTCACTAATCAGACGGCAGTTTAAAACTATTGCACAGGTCAATGCATTTCATGTCTATGATCTTGTAGACTCCACAATGTTTCTCCTTACTAAAGCATGTGGAGAGCTTAGCGCGCTCTTGTGGATGCCAGAAATACCAAATATGGAAGAATATCTTGTATGTTGGGTACGCAGCATTATCCTGGAAATTTCTCAATACTTTGTTTGCAGGCAGACGTTGAAATTGCGGCTGCAAATGTGCTGGACCTGTTTGCCTTGATCGAACCAGTGAAAATGACATCCAAGTTGAAACTCCACCTTCTTGTACACTTGAAAGCAGATATTCTCCGTTTTGGACCTTTGGTGGGAGTTGCAACGGAGACCTTCGAGTGATTCAATGCTATCTTTAGGTTCTGCTCTATCTACTCAAACCACCTTGCCCCAAGTCGAGACATAGCTTTCCAATTGGCCAGTCAGAAGTTATTAAAACATCGTCTCACTGGTGGTTGGTGGCTGGCAACCGACAGGGAATGGAAGAGACCTGGGCCTTCTGTTCGCAACTTCATCCATGATCATCCCACACTGCAAGCTCTTGTTGGTTGGACCAGTAATGAAACGCCTGTCAATGGTAGGCCTTGGTTTCTACCATACAACTCTGTTTCCTTATGATGTCTAGGCTCTTTTATATTGGAACCACTCAAGCAAGATGCAAGTCAGGGTATTGAGAGCCGAAAGTACATTCCGTGGCTCCAGACACAAGGGGCCAAGGCTGTGAACTCCTCAGAAGGTATCAATTTACAATGGACGGCATGCCGATTCGCCATTGCAAGTTCTGGAGACAAGTGTTTAGTGGGGTCATGGGTCTTTGCGATGTCGCCATTTGATGTAAGTTGAATGTCATTATCTTATGTATTACCTTAATACCCATTTTTTACTAGGCTAAACAATCTGTTACTGGTCGCATTGTTGAAATTTTGGCGGATTCCGAAGGCAAACATGCTATCGTCGTCCTCGATATTTTCGAAGTCTGTAGTACTCAACATGAAATCTTTGGAATGCCAATGCTAGCTCAACGCCACGAAGAAACCATATATGCCGTTATCCCCTCTACTGTACGTATATCCTCGTGGTATCTATATCCAATAATACATTCTAAATAATATATGCAGGCTATAGGATTCCTTTACAATGTCCAGCACGATTGCCCGCTCGCAAAATGTACAGGATCGGGCCAGCAGCCATTAATGCAGGAGTGAGTCGAATCAGGTTTATTCAAAACCTATATTGAACACAAACCAATCGAACGATTTGTTATCAACACCCATGCATTTCACAATGCACACCGCCTTCGAGCAGCCTTGGAACGTTTGCTCATTGTTCCCATCCCTTTTTATCCGCCTGAGGTTCGAAAGGCAAAACATACTGAAATTGCACACAGGCTTCGAGCCACAGTGAAAGCCAAGGGAGAAGCGTGCACAGCACAGAAGAAGAAAGAGGCAATACTGCCAGTGGAGAAGACAGGCTCGGTAATACCTAAGAAGCGAATGAGATCCGAAATGGAGGGGGAGGCGGATGACATCGAGATGGCAACTCAAGCCTGAGGGACTCTTCGTTGCTCCAACATACTCTCAGCTGTCAGCGAGGTGGGAAAGAGAAAGCAGTTATATATTATCATTATGCTAATAGCTTGAATCTCTACAACAGGCGAAGGGGTTTCTAAATGAAAATGGAGGTGCAAGTCCGAGAGCAGTAATTCTGGAAGAGTCGGAGGAAGGTGACGGGAGTTAGTATGCCGAGGAAATGCGGTATACATATTAATAGTCAGTGAGAGACGCTCTAATAACGAGATGAGGAAGAGGTTGCAATTTCAAAAATTTGGCCAAATCTCTGCACGTGACTTTGCTGTATTTCCTGATCTCAAGAGTTCAAACCCTTGTTCAAACTTCAAACTGCCACCACCTCCCGTCTTCTGTCCTCGTCGTGTTTTCGAAGTCGTGGGGATCGCGGTTTGAACATCTCCCACCTCCCACCTTCCCATCTTATGGTCATGCTTGCTTCTTATTCAAGGCACGATTAATGTTTTTGGCACTATCGGAATTCAACTACAGCCCGCTGCCCACTCTGCGTATTGGCCATCTACTCTTTAACCATACACTGAACCTCTGTCCAGCCTTTTTAATCATGGATGGAGATAACTTCTATAGCAAATGTCCACCAGTTGCAAGCGGCAGGATACAGACCGTAGCCTGATTCATCCGATATTTGTGCGCTGTCTCAGTGCTGGTATGACACTCTTAACGCCTGAACTTGGAACTTGGCAGTTTTTTTTTTTCAACAGGGAGAGGCTGACAGCGACAGCAGCTCAGACGACGAATTACCTTGGAGCAACCCTAGTCCTCACCTCAAACTCGTACCCTCGAACGTTGCCTTGCACTCAAATATATCTCAGATAGTACCAAGTAATCACCCATATGTACCAAACTAACCTCAATCTGACTGCCTAATTGTTTGTTCTGTGAAACTGAAGCCATTCTCTAACACTCCTAGGTCTGTCTTATGGCAACCTGTCTGGCAGTCGAGGCTCTCTGCATTCTGACACTGGATAGCGACCTCCCGCGATCTACTATCACTTTCTCTCGTCCGATGCTCCTTTCAACCAACTTTCAACCTACCCAACACGGCCAGCGGGAGTTGTCGGATAGCTTTGGCAATTCCAAACTTGCCGATCATCCCAATTGGCAAGGTTTGTCACCAGATGTCGTTTCATCACTGGAGGTGGAGGATGATCATATAAGTAGGAAAACAATGTGGAACTGAACGTTTATAGCCCTCTTGTCACAACTTCGCTATGATTTGGAAAGGAGCCCCAACGCACAGAGGTGAGCCTTGAATATTGCCTGCAATGACTCTACATTATCTAGCCAAATTACCACCTACCCGGTTCTTTTATCCTTCCATAATTATAACGTACATCCGATGGACAATTTTTTCTCTTTCCCCTGCTAACGGTCCGCAGTTCGACCCTCCACCCTGCAGAAACGGCGTCCGAACTTCATTGGACTTCAAGAATTTTTGCTTCAACTGCGAATGGCGGCTCTGTCTATCTCGGCGGTTTGCATGTCTTTCCCTTCAACTCGTCTTCATGCGCAACTTTTCGATGCCACAACAAGGACAGCAGAAAATCGCTTTGGAAGTGCCGAACTTTCGCAGACGTTGAAGCATACGAGTTGACAGCCACCGATATTAATATTTAGAAAGGTATGTTTTCCTTCATCATCTAAACTCACTTTCTCACAAACTCCAGACCTAGGAACAAGACTTGTCAATGTTACTCTTCTTGAACACTATCTCTGACTATTTCGAGCCGATGGGCTCTGCCGATGTTTTCGCTGGCCACTGGGTATCTGGACAAGGTCTCGCCAGCAGCTTCAACTTCCCATTCCATACAAAATCGCACGGGGTCATTAGACATGTAAGGATCCTTCGCTAGCCGACGGTCTAGAAATCTTACCATTCACGAACAGGTTGCTCTGGACTCCGAAAATCCTGAAGCATGGAGCGTAAAATCGCAGCTATTTGTTACTACCAGCACCACTGCCATTCAATTATGGGAACAAGGCGAAATCAAGTGGACTATAGTAGGGACGAGGGAAGAGTCGCTAGCCGCTGTGGTCATTGCAGATTTAGTCAATATTTCCGAATGCGTAGCAAGTGAATCAGCTCCAATGATGCTGCAGAAGGATTCCTCGCTTGCCTAATGCGCCAGATATCAGATGCTCAGGTTTGTTGTTGAATTTTCTGGATTCTTTTTGACACATATTATATTTATTTATTTATTATGACAGGATTTCCCTCAATTTTGTAAGACGATTCATCACAGGCTCTTATGCATCACTGATGGCGTCCGCAACTCCAAAATCGCGAGGGCATTGCTTGCGACACTTTTGGGTTCCGCCAGGTCATCACTACTGCGACTGCCTTCAGTAAAGTGTTTGGGGTCGATTCGAGCAATGGAGAACAGCGGAGAAATTGTATTGTGTCCTGGGTCTAGGGTTGGCGGATGCAGTTGGAGGCAGGATTCAACCAGTGAAGTTATTCATAACAAGGACGGTCAGCGATGGCGGTAATCCCGAGGTTGTTCTCATCACACAACGACGCGCAGATAATGTATGAACTTTTAATTTTCTCTGCCTTCTTCCAAGCATTGAAACTTTCCTTTCAGAGCTTGGTCGACACTGCGGTATTCCATATCAACATGATAGTACGGGAAAGTCGGAAGATGATGCCATCTTTGAAGGCCAGGATATCATTCAAGGACCATTCAAGGACCACTTGTTGAAGGTTATCTTTTGAACGCCGAGACCAAGGTTGTCATGCTATTGGATGAATTCCTCCAGGTTCGTCATTAATTCTCTTCTTCAACAGCTGGGTTTAACTCTTATATTTGCGTAGGTCTATCTCTACCCAGACAACCCCCAAACACAAGCAGCGTTCCCCGGTATCGCGCACCGTTTTTCTTTCCCAATTGCGGGCCAACGAGTCATGGGTCACGAAATTGGCTTATCGGAAACCAACCATAAATAGGCCATTGCCGCCAGTACCCGCCGTTTGGTGCATGATGACCTACCCACCGTTGGCTCTTCTTTACTGTTTCTCCTTCGAACTCCCGTCATAAACACTCTTGCAGACGTTTATGGGTTCCTCCGATTCCTGAAAATTGGACCTTGGTACTTATGACTAGACTCAATTCCAGAGGGAGGTTGGGTTACTTATACATGAGAAGAATTGTAAGCGATGTCTTCATCTGGCACTTCGTTTGAAGTGCCTTAACTTTTGCCCCCAGGTAAGTGGTCTATACGTAAGTTATAATGCGAAGTGGCCCTGAGATGAAACCCGCAGGATAGCTCTGCTACTACATGGATGTCGCGTCTATACATCTGCTAAACAGCCGAGCCAACACCAAATATTTCAGCTGCGATGGCACTGGGTCTGTATCTCGCAGATGAGTGGAACGTGACCTCCGGGGATCACATATGATAGTCCAATTGTACTGTATATGACCAAGTAGTTGATGTTGACAATGTTCCATATGAGACCGGCCCAGCGGACTGCGCGCACATCGCCCCAATGTACTGTTATTGACCGATGAGTGGACACCACACACCATGTACCGTCCATGACTGAGCAGCGGACAGTACAATATCAGCAGGAATGTATTACCGTAACCGATGTTTCCGGCGATTACTTTGGGCTCCCCGGGACCCAAATACCAGTTTACCAGTGGTTGGTATGTTTGCCGGGATACAATACCGGTTTGGTATTTTTGGGAATGGTTCCGGCGATTTCCTTGGGCTCCCCGGGACCACTGGCGGTTGGTATGTTTGCCGGGATACAATACTCGTTCGGTATTTTTGGGAATGGTTCCGGTGATTTCCTTGGGCTCCCCGGGACCCGCATACCGGCGTAGGTGTACCGGTAGCTGGTTCTTTTTTTGTTGTGGAAATACAATACCCCATAAAAAAAAATACTGGTTCGGTATTTCTAGGAATAAACATACTGGTCAGAATTATGGGTAGTGAATTTATTGAATGTTGGCCAGGGTAGCCTTTCGGAGGATATTACTATCCCCTAATTTATGGTTCCCGCGAATGACCTAGATTCCCGGCGACCCAAAAACCGGTTTACCGGTGCCTAGTTACTTTTTCCGGGAAAGAATGCTGGTTCAGTACTGCTGTGTATATACAATCCCGGCACATAAATACCATGTTACTTAGCTTGGCTTTTGGCGAGGATAGAGTACTGAATATTCCAGTCAGCATGATCCAGGGTGTATTTCTTGGTCGTTGGTAGTTGGCGATAGAATACTAGTCGAAGACTGGTCGGAGTAAAACGCCGGTCAGGATTATTCATAGTAGAAACGCCGGACCAGCTTCAGCCAGGCCGCTTCGCGATACCGGTTAGAGATCAAATAGTGAGTGGCCCCTACTCATTTCAGCTGTCAACTGCTACCGAAGCTTGGCCCTGGCAAACACGCACTGGCAAACAATGAAAAATTCAGAACCTTCTTATCACCCATCATGTCCAGCACCAGACTTTCACTCACTGTTTATAACGAGACGTCGGCGGTGGCAACATACATGCAAGCCAAATTCCAACAAGTGGTATACTCAACGAGCCTTTTCTCAGGCCGACCGGAGGTTTTCATTGCTCACCCAACTGAGTGGTCACTAGATTTCGCCATTGAGGTTGACCTTGCTGTCGACGTTATAAGTCGAGCATTCCACAATCAAGGTGGGCTTTTTGTGGACTCAAGTGATGAAACGAAAATAATTTATTGAATTTCTATTAGTACAAACCTCGTGGGATGTCCGGCGTTATGCTGATCGGATTGGTCTCCGAAATACTGGCATTGGGGATGAACACGAGGAAACTTTGAAGGCGAATTTTCCGCCTTTACATGATCCACCGCTGCTGGAAATAAGGCCAAGCATTATTACTGACCGCAATGGAAATATTCTGCTC
>Ga0307513_10005261_pt1 | contig 17138 bp, 16 predicted proteins | sample 15_EM_MG_FD_202174 | JGI IMG/M metagenome (GOLD analysis project Ga0307513, IMG submission 202174) | Populus trichocarpa ectomycorrhiza microbial communities from riparian zone in the Pacific Northwest, United States - 15_EM | ecosystem: Host-associated > Plants > Roots > Unclassified | place... | reverse complement strand
TGCCTCAGTGGTTCGCCAATGTTGCCACGCTGCATCACTGTCGAAATCTTCTCGTCGACCAGGAAAGGGAGCCCCTGCGTTCATGTTCTTCAGACAGGTCTAATAGAGATGTTAATTGAGTATCGGAAGAATATTTTGGACTTATTACCTTGAGATCCGTGATCGCTGCCTATAATTATGCGTTAAAGTTATATTACTAGATTTCAAGCAATATGCAGACCTTTTCAGACACAACTGATCCGCGGATCTTATCGACCTCTGCCTGGACTGCCTGGTCGGGGAGCTTGAACAAATTCGCCACAATTTTCACTAGGGATATGTCTGCGACGCTAACTTGTGGGGCAGGGTCCCTCCTGACCGATCCAGAGTCATAGCCCTCCTCGCTATGCGAATATCCATGGTTAAGAGCAGGCTGGTTAAGGGCAGGTGCTAGTTTGGCGGTGTAGGTATCGAGGCGGCCAAGAAGCTCCGGAGAGACATGGCTCACATTGCGCAGGCATTCTCGAAGTAGCTTGATGAACTGCGCAATCTGGTTGTTGAGTTCAAGCTTCCATCCATCGCCTGCCAGGGTGGGTTCCTTCTTCAACACTGGGGTCGCATGTGTGGCAAACATAAGGATGAGTTCCTCGATCTTCCGACTGTCCTTCATCTGCCGTTTGAAACTGTTCACCATAAGTTGACCATAGAACTTGCCCATAGTGCGTCGTACGAGCTGATCAGAGTAACTGCAAGGGGGGTTAGAAATCCAGTTGAAAGATCATGTACATACGCACGCGGGATCTCTATTCATTGCGATATCCTGCAACTTCTGTTCAAGAACCTCGAGGAGTTTCTCTGGGAATTTGACACTCTTCGTATCTCTAACATCCCGAAACATGTCTCCAATAGAAAAATCGGACAAAGCAGAGAGTCGAGATGAATGTTCGCGCTCAACGGCTTGAGAAGGTTTCGGTAATTCGGTGGCCTTTGGCGCCAAGAGGTAGGCCAGAACGCTAGGTCAATCATCAATCCGAGATGAGATGGGCAGAGGGTGAGAACTCACGCTACGCGCAGGACATAACTAGATCCGACATATATTAGCTTCGATATGCTGGAAAAGAGGGGAAACACGCACTCGAACAAATCGTCGTCGGTCACCCGAAACTTGGACACTCGTCTCTCATGGGCAAAGCTATCATAGCTCGGAGTCCGCCGTGACATCAGCCCTGTGGTATATTCGAAGCTTTCATTTTCAGCCTTCCTGACTTCCAAAAAAGGGTCAGACGAACGCTGAGATTCGACATTCAAGTTATTGACAACCGTTTTCTGCAAGTGAATCCCTCGCTCCCTGGGCAAAGGTTGTAGGCGAAGTAGCGCAGAGGCTTAATTCCTTCCACTCACACGTAAGGTTGATTCAACACCTCGTTACGATTGAGCAATTGGGGGGCGGGGGTGAAGGGAGTGGGGGTCATTCCAGGCCTGTGGAGTGTGTCGGAGAAATGAGAAGACAAAAGACCTAGGTCTAATCCGACAGCTTCGACAGCTTCCACGGCGAGCGAGCCCACTAGGCCGGGTATTAAATCAGAGGAATTATGTTGGGTTCTGATATTGACACCTACCACCGTCTTCAACCTTGATATGAGGAGGCGTCCTCTTCAAAGTGTCGCGAAGGTTGTCGGGATCTCCTCCCCCCTAGTATCTAAAGTCAGTTCCAAATTTCACGGAAGGTGTTGCAATAATACCCCAAGATATGGCCATAGGTCAGAGTCATTCGCGATCACGACTTCGGCGTCGGATTCCTACAATTTACGATGAGATTATATCCGTAAGCAGTCGATTCGGCCAGAGGTGCTGCTATAATTAGTAATTACCTCCAGCATGTAATCGAGAAGAACTGTGATCAAGCTCTCGCCCTATAACAAAAGCACGACAGTTATTATCAATTAATTATTTAAAAGTCGAGGGGCTTACGGGGGGTGAAGGTGACAATGATTCCACAGTTACACTCTCGTCAGACAACACACCCTCCGCCCCTTCTTCCTCAGGGCCGTGAGTTCCCGGGTCGTGGTAACCTGCCGCAGCCTTCAGCGTTTTCCCAAAGATTCGTTTCTTGACGCAGAAACCACGAAGGAAAACGCATTGATTATTGACCAGCGTTTCTTCGTGGCCCTGAGGGGATGGGGTACGGTAGGGGCCTGGACGAGTTGTAATTGCCGAGCTCGTTCTCCACCCTGCACTCAACGAAAATTTGAATTCGGCCACGGGAGCCACTTGAGCTCCCAAAGTTGCGTTTACTGTTCGATTGCTACAAGAATAAGTAGCCGTCGTCCATTTGCGAGTCAGGTCGCAACCACTGACGAGGATGAGATCTTCTAGCTTTATATCTTCAAAGTCCAAGGCAAAATGATACCAATCCTTATAGTGTGCGAGCATGTGCTTTTTGAACCGTTGGTTGTGTAGTGTATCTTCACGAAAAGCTTCAAAAGGCAGAATGAGCGCGGCTCCTTTCTCGTTGGCGAACGAACAGGAAGCTTCTCCGGTGAGTACCGATCCGGCACTGTGTGGTAACAGATGGGTGAGCGCTTGGTTTTCCTTCGATTACGATGATTTCAAAACCCCACCTGCTTATCCCCGCTGAGAAATCCAAGCTACTGTCAACTGCATGTAAAGCCGCGTTGAGGGGGGTCGTATTGTGAGTGGCAGGAAAGTTATCTGGAAGCTGTAGTGCAGGAAAATCAGGTTGAGGATTCAATGGTAGGCGACGATTTTGATTTGAATCATTAGGAGGCAAGATATTGAAGAGCGGTAGGAATTTTTCGTTTTGGAATATCCGACATCGCCAATCTGAATGCAATCGTAAAGGTCGCCCGGGTCGGGCTCCCATACTGGGCGACCATAGCAAAGAGATGCGAGTTCAGATCGATAGAGGTGTGGGTGATCCATAGAGGCGAGGTGATGGATTGATTGTTGTTTATGTCTGCTGACAACAACACAGCCTGTGTAGTATACCAGAGAAGATAAATATCGATAAGGCGCCGTGGCAGAAGGGAGAGTGGGGGGAGTTTAGGGAAAACACCACACTAGCTTTAATACATTTCCCATAACGGAACTGCGAGTGCCACGGTGTTCAAGTTGGTCCGCCCTGCGAAAAATCTGTCAGACGTTGATCTTTTTGTCACATTACCCTTTCCTGTAAAAGGTTGCGGAAGGTGCGACTTGATGACAAGTTGATGTGTGGTCAAGCACTGACACGGTAAATATTTATTACAGTAGTTTCCATTGCGGCGAGATTTGGCAACCCCGTGCAGTAAATCCGGGAATTGGAAAGTGCGGCGTAGTGTGCCTGCCACTGCCAGGGCGATCGTGTGCGGCGGCAAAATCCGCTAGGCAGCAACGTGACCAATTTCTCTAAGTCCCATGACGTCAATTCAACGCGTCTCGCCAACGTCTCGCAAACTAAGTAGTAGAAATACTAAATGAGAATGGACGCTGTGGCTATTTTTGAGGAGCTTACCTTACATGGCGTGGTTACGCCTTGCGAGCTGCGTCAACTTTCAAACAATTGCAAGTGGCTGACATCAAATGTGTCAAGGAGTAATGATAATGAAGTAACGAAATTAGTTGAGTCCAGGGAGCTTCAAGGAACCTGTCTTTGCAGAACCTTCAGTCAGAAAGCGCATCTCGACGGAGTCCACACCCAGTTATATATGTACACAAACATATTATAGAAGGTGTGGCGTAGCATATAAAACAACGGTCAGTGTTACCGTCGTGAAGTGTATCGCGGGAATCATCCATGTAGTTACTGGTGGGTACACACTATTACAGGAGAATATCAGAGAAGGGGGGATTTAGAGAATGAAACAACGGTGATGTTACCGTTGTGAAGTGTGTGCCCACCATGATGTACCTGCCTTTACAGAAACCTCATATCCTAAGCTCCTAACATGAGAGCGGTTTTTATTCAGTTGCGGGAAGCGTCCACGTAGTTATTGGCGGGTACATATTATTGCAGGAGCGTCATGTTATGTGTGCGGCGGGTTTTGCCGCCGCACACGATCGCCGCACTTTCCAATTCACGAATGCACTCACCCCGTGAAGTCGAACAAACATATTGCTTGGGATGGCTTAAAATTTTGGATCTTCCTGGGCATGACTGGTCTTCTAGATATTTATGATGTATCCACAGATCACTATATATGAATTATGTCCAAAACTGCGTCAGAAACTGATTACTACTTTACATAATGGAACTTCAGAAGTTGCAGCGTGTGGGATTTCAGGAATGCTTTGCTTCAGATAGTCCTAGTTTTTATTCATGATACGCACAAAATACGCATCATTATTCAATAAGAAAAAATTTCTGAAAAGTACTGTAAAGGCAATTTCCAAGTCCAAAACTTCATGCAACCGATGTCGAGTGCCGAACTATTGCATTTGTATTAGACAGAAAATCAAGAATACGGGAGGACTTTCAGTTCAAGGCCCGTAGATTTTGTGTTGACATGATTCACGTTATATGAAGTTTTGTGTGCCAGTTGATTAACCATATATGTTAATGACCTTCACGAACACAAGGCAAGGTCAAGTGTTTGGGCCATTGCACAAGTGCACCAACTAAAGCGCCAGGTGACCGTCGGGTATCCGAAGAAAAATTCAGACTGATTTAGATGCACCCTCCTAATGGCTCTAGCACAGGCTGCAGCGGGAAATCCTGTGTCCATGTACACGGAAACTCCCCTGGTTGTGTTTGACATGAACAGCCCCTACACCAGAAGCGGCAGCGCCTCATTGTAGATAAAAGCGCAGCGTTAGGACTCAAGTGAAACGCCGCCTTTTACCGCACAATTCGTCGCCCATGTTATAAAAAGGTAAGTAAAAGATACAACAAGGTATGTATTCGGCTATGCTGATGATACTAGTAACCTGGCGACGCATGGTCCCGCCATATGTATGTGCACTGCCCCAGAGAGGTTCTACTGAAATGTGCTTCTTTCCTTTCCCTAGGATCTCAGGGCATGCGGTAGATGTGTACCAAGTTTGTCAGACAGGCGATGCATGTTCAAGTGGTAAGGTGCACGGGTACACAGCTATGAGTCATATCGCCGGCCTATTATGGACCTGGAGAACCAAATTAAGCTTGAATAAGCCTTCTACAACCGCTATTCACTGAATAAAATGTGGTCCAACATCATCTTGGCCTCTAGCGCCGGTGCCCTCGAGCGCGCGTCACTTAAAATAGCCACCCAGCGGACTTTTATGTCAGCTTGGGCGGTGTACCTGTCGTGGCGGGGCTGTACTACTGTTTGTGCATTAGTTTGAGATGGCAGGTGGATGCTGAGCGCTGAGCATCCAAAGGACCTTGCACAGAAAATCCAGATTCCGGTTGCTAATAGCTATGCATGCGACGGCGCACTGTTCGTTATATTTAAGATCGCCGTTTTGCATTCTGAGATACCCTTCCACCATTGAAATCCCTTCATCTGATGACAAGTCGTAGACACACAGTTAGCCATAGACCTCCTCCGCTCGACGAGAAAGCTCTGGCTCAATATGAGGCAAGCCGTGCAACTTGAGCTATGAAGGGGCTCAGATAGCGTACATGTGTACTCACAGTGCATACTCCTCATTTAGATGGACTCAAGTCCAACGATAGCGGGCACCTCATCGATTTCGATACTTGAAGCGCCGCTTCCGAGCGCGGCGTCACAATCTTCCTCGTTGCGGTCGATCTCTTCGAAATTCAGCTCCGAACTCCCTGAGAAGCTGGATGCTAATCTCCGCAGGCGGTTAGTACATGAAAATAGCGATTTTTCTGCCGATGAGTCAGATGGGCTTGCCTGGAAGGGTAAGCAGAAGGAAGGGAGTCAAAGTCCGAATAATGGTATCGGGGAGGTACGTGCGTTTTTCCCTCGGAATTCCTTTCTTTTCTAACCAAGCTTCATTGTTTTCTTCTCTCTGTACAGGCAGGGCTGACCAGTGGCGATGAATTCCTCACCCCGATTTCGACGTCCACAATCGACCACTGGGAGGCATCTCACGGGATCGCCGAAAAATACGACAGAGGCCTCCTAGAAAACTGGAAAGATGAGCTAGAAAAATGCCTGATTATCGTAAGTCCATTTTTCCCGCGTTTCTTGGATCCATCTTCAGCTGTAGCGTGTTAACTGATAGCTTCTGCCATTTATTAGGTGGGACTTTGCTCCGCACCTGCCGCCGGATTCGCCGTTCAGTATTTATGTGCATCTACCGCTCCGAGTCCATCCGTACCTATATCTATCTCCTGGGTACTCAGCCTCGTCGTCTCTCTCGGCACAGTCGCCGTCGGAATCACTTGCCTTCAGTGGATACGGGAGTACCTTTCCGACTCACGATTGGGTCCAAAGGAGGGTCTCGCATTCCGCCAAATGCGCTACGACGGGTTGGTGTTCTGGAAAGTCCGTTTCATAATCTCCATCCTCCCAACCCTGCTCCTATTTTCTATTCTCTTATTCTTACACGGATTGCTGTTGTTCCTATATACCCTCAGCAGCAGCAGGGTTGTAGCAGACGTAGTCGCCGTGCCGATTGGGATAATGTGGGTGTTTATGGCAGTTGTGACTATGCTTCCGGCGCTGCAGTGCATTTTTATGGGCGAGGAGGGGGTGAGGGGACATCAGTGTCCTTATAAATCTCCCTCAGCTCGGCTTTTCGCCTGGTTCGCATTCCGGTTCTCAGTACTCGTCATCCGGATGCTCCGCCGGTTGGGGTGGAAGGCCGAATTTCTCAAGAAGAGACAAGCGTTTTTGGAGAACCTTATCAAGCGTGGATTGGATTGGGTCTCATTCGACACAACGTGGCAGCGTGAGCGCCTAATGAATCCCTCAGATAAATCACAGGGGTGTGAAGGGCGTGACATCCCTCAGGCACTGGTGTGGTTATCGAGAACGGGGACTCACAGCGTTGAAGGATTTCATGCCCTATATTCTTCGCTCCGCGACGTCCACCCTGCAACAGCGTTAGAGACGATCAGGAAGCTAGTTCAGGGAGATTACATTTCAGATTTTCCCCTCCAATGTGGACACGACCACCGCCACGACGCGCTTTTGAAAGACGTTATCGGTGCAGTTTTTCTGGAGTATTCGGTGAGGAATAACCACCACCTCCAGGTGCCGTTTTTCCACCACCGGGTGGAATTGTTTATTCGTATTGCAAACTCCCTTATGGGCCCAATCCCGGGCGAGGAGTTGAGGGATACGCGGGCGTTGGTGGAGAAATACTTCACGGATTCCGTGACTATTATTAGTCCTTTCTCCGAGGACCAGGATTATTCAGAGGTGCCGAATGGTGTGTCGCTTAACACTTCACGTCTTGAACACTGGAAGCTAACGCGAATATGTAGGTTATAAATACCAGTTGTTGATAACCTTCAACACACACCTGAAGGCGAGCACTGCAGCTCTCCGACCCCTCCCTCCGGCGCTCTGGAATATCGTGTGCCCGATGGTGGCTCATATCATAAAAGGAGACTCATTAGGAGCCTCTGATACTCATCTTCAAACCAAGCTCAACATCTTCAACAAGGACTTGGAGGCGTACTTCCGGCACATCTTAATAGCCCCTAAGCTAGGGGACAGATGGAGACTCGTCCAGCCAGCAAGGGAGAGCCTGATCCAGTACATGGATAAAATTTTCACGCAAGGCGTGGTTGCTCAATCGCCCATTGAGCATAGGTTCCCGGACTTTTGGGAAGGATTAAAGTCCTTGCAGAGTACAGTGACAGCACCCACTTTGATACCCAAGTCTTCGCGTCTTTCAACTGTGAGCCAATCTGAGACTGTCGTTGCTTGACCGTACTCAGATTCCTCAACCGTACAAAAGATATTATACCCTTTTGTAGTATACCATAAAATTCATCGACCGTACGCGGAGGAATGAGCAAGGCCAATAAGGCGACTCCTGGCTGCCAGCGTGTAGACATTTGACTGTACATATGATAGAGAGGGGTGAACGTTTGAACCTTTATAAAGGCCAACGGAAGCAAAACGGAAGCCAAGATTTTCGGTAAATGCGGATGCAAATGAATTGCCGGTATATCACGTGGATATGAAACTTGTTGTCTTGCCCCACTTGGACCGAATTCGCTTCTGCTTTCTTGCCCTCATTGTTGTTTATCTAATTCCCTCATCTCATATGTAATGGCGACCTCTAAACTCCCAGTCCTGGTGCTCCCACATCCCCTCATCCCTTTCCCAAATTCCGGATTCCGAGTCATAATCCCGGATTCCAAGCTGAAACCCTTTTGTCGTTGATTGACGGGTCCGACGCCCTCATCGTAGCAGCCATTCCAACCACCATTGGAGCGTTAAACACCGGTGAGGAACCCTCGTTGTCGGAGTGGGGTACAGTGGCTCGTGCGCTCAAGCCGGTTAAACCACCTGCCCGGAATCCCCGGCAACCTTACCTCGCCTTGCTCTATGCCTCACTCGGGTCAAACTTATCCATTCCAAACTCTCCGCGTATTATCTTCTGTGTATGACGATACACGACGTGGAGCCCCCTCTGAGTAAGTTCCATCACTGGAGGTTGTAGATAAGTTGAGAAGAGCACTTTGCGGCTCCTCGACAGGCTAGCGAATGACTCGGTGTGCAACAGTCGAGAAGAGAAGGATATCATAAGATTGCGAATATGCTGTACGCCAACGTTCTCATCGAGAGCGTTAATGCCGAACACGCGGTGAGTAGGCTTTGTCGATTCTGATCATGAACCATGATGTTATTTTACTCTACGTTCCCGCATGAAAGTGTGATGATGGATCGGATTCTACGTTCTTCAACTTTGACTCTTGGAACCAAATTCCCTCCCAGCCTCCCTATCCAATGGCTCGTCTGCCGATGTGACCGATTTTCTCATTTCCACGTTCTTCGACAACTTTCCCTTTTCTTTTCACTGTTTGCTCAATTAAATCCGAATTATTTACAGATCGCTAACTGATTCTTCTCTAAACCTCGCCATCGAAATCTTCCTCAAAAAAGCATCCATATCCGAAGTGTCCAAGAAAATACCGCCCTCGACGAACGTCTGTCTAAACAACAGAAAGAATTCTTCCGTCAGCAGCTCGCCGCTATCCAGCGCGAGCTGCATCTGCTCCAGCGATCTAATGGTACTTAACGGCGGCTCAGCTCTCCCATCCACCCCTGTCCCCCAATGCGCAAAGCGGGATCCGGCGGGTTGCACGAGCTTGATGGCGACGAACAACGCGAAGCGGATGATATAGCGGATTTGATGCGGTGTATCAGGCAATGGAACCTGGTCCAAGAAACGCAAGATGGGGGTGAGAGAGTCATTAAACCAGTACGTTATTAGTCAATGAAGAGGCAGTTGCTAATTGTTTCGACCACTAGCTCCGTCTAATTGCAAAGAAATTCTTGCTTCAATCGGGAGATGAGCCTTCAGTCGAGTTGGGTTTTGTGTTCATCATCCATGGGGCCTGGATTTCTTCGTCCTACTAACCTGTATCATTATCTCTCCAGGTTCATGCAAAAACTATTTTTTGGTGTTATCAATATTACTACGTCCATTTCGTCCCCCTCCGGTCATTCTAAACACCGTAATCTAGGCAAGGGTGATCCAGGTTACCTGTTTACCGCAAGGGAGCACTTCAGTTCGACGATTCCCTCCAGTTAATTGACCCTGTGCTTTACCCTTCGTCGGTAATGATTTCGGAATCACCGCTTTGCTTCCTCCTTTCTCCTGTATCTGAGACGTTAAACAGCGCCTCGACATCTGAGAATAACAACATCCACACTCTCCCAAATCTCGCTCAGCAGGGAGGCATTATGCCCTCCATGACGGCATTTGGAGATGTATTGATTCGGCCCCTGGAAGGAATCCGGCGATTTGAATTCTCTAGCACGATTCTTGTAGATGTGTCAAAGAAATTTGAGGTTGCCGAGGCTCTTACTCAAATAGGCCTTTATCTTCTCTGAACATTTGTTGGTATGTACAGCAATCAAGTTGAGTTTAGTTGTCGAAAGTGCGAATATCTATAATTTTATGCTTGGGATGGACCGCTAACCCTAATGTCAAGTGTCCTACATAGCCCCCAAACTTAAAATCGAAAATACTCGACATGTGTTACACCCGAGGATATATGTATTATTACCCTCTAGTGCTGAACTCCTTCATGCATTTGTATTGCAAAGAAATTCAAGAATACGGGGGGACTTCAGTTTAAGCCCATGGATTTTGTATATGATTCACGTTATATGACGTTCTGTGGGCCTGTTGCATTAACCATGTATGTCAATGACCTTCACGAACACAGGACAAGGTCAAGTGTTTGTGCCATTGCACTAGGTGCATCAAGTAAAAGTGCCAGGTGACCGTCGGGTATCCGAAGCAAAATTCAGACTGACATAGATTTGGATGCACCCTCCTAATGTGCTCTAGCACCTGGAGGCAGTGGGAAATCCTGTGCCCATGTACACGCAAAATCCATAGGTTGAGTTAGACATGGACAGCCCCCACGCCAGAAAATGGCAGTGCCTCGTCGCAGATAAAAGCAAAGCGTTGGGAGGAGAGAGAAACGCTGCCTTTTTCCGCTCACGTTGTCGCCTATGTTTTAAATGGGTAAGTAAAAGATACGACTAGGCATGTATTCGGCTACGCTGATGCTATGTACTACTAGGACGCACGCTCCCGCCATATATGTGTGCACCGCTCCAGATAAGTTCTACTGAAATGTGATTATTTCCTTTCGCTAGGATCTCAGGGCATGAGGTACTAGATGTGTACCAAGTTGTCAGATAGGCGGTGCAGATAGCGGCATGTCCAAGTGGTAAGGTGCACGGGTACACAGCCATGAGTCATATCGCCGGCCTATGATGGACCCGGAGAACCCAATTCAGCCTGAATAAGCCTTCTCCAACCACTATTCACTGAATAAAATGCGGTCCGACACGCCGCAAGGGCCGGTGCCTCCAAGCGCGCGTCAATTGAAATAGCCGCTCAGTGGACTCTTATGTTAGCCTTGGCGGTGCACCTGTGGCGGCGGGGCTGTGCTTATTTTCGGATTAGTCGGGTGAATGCACATACAGGGACACTTGCACAGAAGGTCCATTCCGGATGCTATGCATGAGATGGCGCACTGTTCGTTGTATTAAAGATCAGCAGTTTTTCAATTCGAGATATACTTAATACCCTTGCCACTACTGAAATATCTTCATCGGATGGCAAGTCGTAGACATACGGTTAGCGATGGGCTTCCTCCTCTCAACGTGAAAGCTCCAGCCCAACATGAGGCAAGCCATGCAACTTGAGCCATGAAAGGGCTCCGACAGCGTACATATGTACTCACAGCGTATATCACTCCTGATTTAGACCACCTCAAGCCCAACGATAGCGGGCACCCCATCAATTTCGATACTTGAAGCGCTGCCTCTGACCACGGTGTCACGAACTCCCTCGTGGCAGTCGTCCTCTTCGAGATTCAGTCCCGAGCCCTCCGAGAAGCTGGATCCTAATTTCCGCAGGCGGACCTTACATGAAAATAGCGATATTTCTGCCGATGAGTCAGATGGGTTTTCCTGGAAGGGTAAGCAGAAGGAAGGGAGTCCAAGTCCGAGCAATGGTACCCGGGCAGTGCGTGGGTTTTTCCCTTCCTTTGCTAACCGAGCCTCATTGTTTCTTTCTCTGTACAGGCCAGGTTGACCAGTGGCGACGACTTCCTGACCCCAATTTTGACGTCTTTAATCGACCACTGGGAGGCGGCTCATAGGATCGCCGCCGAGTACGATAGAAGCGTCCTGGAGAATTGGAAAGACGAGCTAGAAAAATGCCTGATTATCGTAAGTTCATGTTGCCGCATTGTCTAATGGCGGATCAGTTAACATGGAGTCTTCAGGTGGGACTTTGCTCCGCATCCGCCGCCGGATTCGCCATTCAGTATTTATGCGCATTCAACCCAGGACCTCAAGTTGCCATCGCGAGGTTTCTCAGCCTAGACACAAGTATAACGGATGCGAGCCCCGGGCCCGCAGGGCCGCCTCCCGGTCCATCCGTACCTATCTCCATCTCCTGGGTACTCAGCCTCGTCGTCTCCCTCGGAACAGTCGTCGTCGGAATCACTTGCCTTCAATGGATACGGGAGTACCTTTCCGACTCACGATTGGGTCCAAAGGAGGGCCTCGCATTCCGGCAAATGCGCTACGACGGGTTGATGTTCTGGAAAGTCCCTTTCATAATCTCCATCCTCCCCACCCTGCTCTTATTTTCAATCCTCTTATTTTTCCATGGGTTGATGTTGTTCCTATATTCCCTCAACAAGGTCGTGGCAATTGTAATCGCCGCGCCGGTTGGGATAGTGTGGGTGTTTATGACGTTTGCGACTATGCTGCCGGCACTGCAGTGTATTTTTATGAGCGAGGAGAGGGTGAGAGGACATCAGTGTCCTTATAAATCCCCCCAAGCTCGGCTTTTTGCCTGGTTCGCCTTCTGGTTCTCGGTACTCGTCATCCGGATGCTACGTGGGTTAGGGTGGAAAGCCGAATTCCTCCAGAAGAAACAGACGTTTTTGGAGAACCTCATTGAGGGTGGATTGGATTGGGTTTCATTCGACACAACCTGGCAGCATGAGCGCTTAATGGTGCCCTCAGATAAATCACAGGAACGCGAAGGGAAAGACATCGCCCAGGCAATGGCATGGCTATCGCGGACGGGAACTCATAGTGTTCAAGGAATTCACGCCCTATATTCTTCGCTTCGCGATGTCCACCCTGCAACAGCGTTGGAGACGATTAGGAAGCTCGTTCCGGGGGACTACATCTCAGATTTTTCCCTCCAGTGTGGTCACGACCACCGTCACGACGTGGTTTTGAAAGACCTGATTGGTGCGGTGCTTCTGGGGTATTCGGTACGCAATAACCACCAGCTCCAGAGGCCGTTTTTTGACCACCGCGTGGAATTGTTCATTCGTATCGCAAACTCCCTTGTGGTGGGAATCCTGGGCGAGGAGTTGAGGGACACGCGGGCGTTGGTGGAGAAATACTTCACGCCGCCGTTCACAGGTGCAGTGACTATTATTAGTCCTTTCTCCAAGGACCAGGATTATGCAGAGGTGCCAAATGGTGTGCCGCTTAACACTTCACGCCTTGAACACCGGAAGCTGACGCGAATATTAGGTTATAAACACCAGTTGTTGATAACCTTCAACGCACATCTGAAGGCGAGCACTGCCGCTCTCCGACCCCTTCCTTGGGCGCTCTGGGACATTGTGCGCCCAATGGTGGCTCAAATCGTAAAAGGATACCCATCACCAGCATCTGATAAATACCTTCAAACTGAGCTTCACATCGTCAACAAGGAGTTGGAGGCATACTTCCGACACATCTCAATGGCCGTTAAGCAAGGGGAGAGCTGGGAACTCGTCCGGTCAGCAAGGATGAGTCTGATCGAGTATAGGGATCAATTTTTCACGCAAGGCGTGGTTGTTCAGTCGATTGAGCGTAGGTTCCCGGACTTTTGGGAAGCGTTGAAGTCCTTGGAGAGTGCAGTGATAGAGGCTTCAGCACCCAGCCCTTCGCGTTTCTCAACTACGAGCCGTTCTGAGACTCTCGTCGCTCGAGTGTACTAGAGTATACTATATTGGAATCTGGAACGGACCTGTAGATTCCTCGACCGTATATACGGTATTATACCTCTTGTTTACCATGATAATTCATTGTAATCGTTTACTGTACGCTGAGGAATGAGCAAGGCCAATAAGGCGACCCCTGGCTGTCAGCGTATAGACATTTGGCTGTAAATTATGATGGGTGGTGATAGAGAGGGATGGACGTTGAACGTGAACGTTTGAATCTTTATAAAGGCCAGTGGAAGCCATGTCCAAGAAGATTTTCGGTAAATGCGGATGCAAAAGAATTGCCGGTATATCACGTGGATATGTAATGTGCCACTTGGACCGAATTCGTTTCTGCTTTCTTGTTCTCGTTGTTGTTTATCTTATTCTCTCATCTCATCTGTAATGGCGACCTCTAAACTCCCAGTCCTGGTGCTCCCACACCCCCTCATCCTCCTCCCAGCTTCCAGATTCACAATGCCGGTTTCTAAAGTGATAGGGGAAACCTTGTTGTCGCTGATTGACGAATCGGACGCCCTCCCCATCGTGGCGGCCATTCCAACCACCAGTGCATCGCCAAACATCGGTGAGGAACCCTCGTTGTCGGAGTGGGGCACAGCGGCTCGTGTGCTCAGGCTAGTCAAACCACCTGCCCGGAATCCCCGGCAACCCTACCTCGTCTCGCTCCATGGCCTCACTCGAATCAGACTTATCCGTTCCAAACCCTCCATGGATGATCTTCTGCGTATGCCGATACACGACGTGGAGTACCCCCCCTCTGAGCAGGTTCCATCACCGGAGGCCGTGGAGAAGTTCAAACAAAGCGCTTTGCGGCTCCTCGACCGGCTAGCGAATGACTCGGTGCAACAGTCGAGAAGAGAGGGGTATCATAAGATTGCGAACATGCTGGACGACATAGCTAGTGCCCGGACACCATGGATGGCTGACGTTCTCATCGGGAGCGTTAATGGCGAACATGCCGATAAACTCGGTGAGTAGGCTTTATCGATTCTGATCATGAACTATGATGTTATTTTACTCTACGCTCCCGCATGAAAGTGCGATTATGGATCGGATTCCACGTCCTTCAACTTTGCACCCGTGAAACCAATTCCCTTCCCTGGCGTCCCTATCCCATTGCTTGTCTGCCGATGTGACCGATTTTCTTATTTCAATGTTCTTCGACCACTTCCCTTCTTCTTTTCATTGTTTTCGCAATTAAATCCGAATTATTTTTAGATCGCTAACTGGTTCTTCTCAGCGATTCTCGGTACTCCTGACGCAGAAGCCCGACTAAACCTCGCCACCGAAATCTTCCTCAAACAAGCATCCATATCCGAAGTGTCCAAGAAGATTAACACCGCCGTCGACGAAAGCCTCTCTAAACAACAAAAGGAATTCTTCCTTCGCCAACAGCTCGCTGCCATCCAGCGCGAGCTGCATGTGCTCCAACGATCCAATGGTAACGGCAGCTCAGCTCTCCCCTCCATCCCCCCACCCCCCATGGGCGAAGCGGGATCGGGCGGGTTGAGCGAGCTTGATGACGACGAACAACACGAAGCGGATGATATGGCGGATTTGAAGCGGCGTATCGAGGCGATGGAACCTGGGTCCGAGGAACGCAAGATGGGGGTGAGAGAGTGGAGAAGGCTCAAAAGAATACCAGCTGGGAGCCTGGAGAATGGAGTTATCCGGTCTTACGTGAGTTTAGAATTTTCATCCAGAGTCCTTTCTTTAAACAAGATATTGACGTTAGTGACCTGATCTACAGCTTGAATGGCTCACCACCGTCCCATGGCCCAACTCGACTCCAACTCCCTTAAATGAAGCAGCTCAGTCGACAACAGGGTCAGAGCTACAGCCCCAGCTCAAAGACAGATCCTTCCTCGCCGCCGCCCGCACCCAGCTCGATGCAGATCACTTTGGTTTGGAGAAAATCAAGAAACGCCTAATTGAGTACCTTGCGGTCGTCCGACTCAAAGAACTTAATGCAGAACGCGAGATCACCGAGGAGCAGAAGCGTGCGGAGTCTGTCGCTTTGGAAGAAGCCGCCAAGGTGAAAGCTGAGGCGGAGGCCAAACCGGTTATACCAACAGAAGCCAGTGGAAAGGCAGAGCAGAGCAAAGCAGTTGTTCCGTTCGACGAGAACCCAGCACAGAAGCGACAACAGCAGAATCAAGCTGTCTCTGTTAAACCACGGAAGGCGAATAAGGGTATCAAAGGTCCTATTCTCCTGTGAGCGTTCTTTCCACAATCGAATAACTTTATATCCTCATATTTTCGCCACAAAGGTTCGTTGGTCCTCCAGGGACTGGAAAGACTTCGCTTGGCCAGTCTGTCGCGAAAGCCCTCGGACGGCCCTTCCAACGGATCTCACTAGGTGGTGTACGCGATGAAGCGGAGATTAGAGGTCATCGAAGGACATACGTTGCTAGTGGTCCCGGGCTTATCGTACAGGCTCTGAGAAAAGCCGGGCGTAGTGATCTTGTATTGCTTCTGTAAGTCGATTCTCTTTTTTTTTTTCCCTCATTCCGCTTCACTCACCCATCTATCGTCGCCGCTTCCTGTTTCCTTTAGGGATGAGATCGACAAAATCGGACAGAGCAACTTCCATGGCGATCCTGGTGCAGCGTTGTTGGAGGTTTTGGACCCTGAGCAGAACCACACCTTCAACGCATGTATCATTTTTTTGGATTTGTGAAGGCCTAGATTATGAACTAAACACCTTCCTTCTATAGGACCACTACATCAATGTACCTATCGATCTCAGTCAAGTTTTATTCATTTGTACCGCCAACTCCCTCGAAACGATCTCTGCGCCTTTGTTGGATCGATGTGAAATTATCCAGCTTAGCGGTACGCACCACATCACCCATAATCTATCGTTATTTGAACTATTTTATGTAGGATACACATATGACGAGAAAATGCACATCGCCCGCCGGTTCCTCCTCCCTAAACAACTCAAATCCAACGGCTTGGACACGTCACACATCACCATCACCGAGCCCGCACTGCTCCTTATTGCCACCCGCTACACACGGGAGGCAGGCGTGCGAAGCCTCGAACGGGCCATCGGTGGGGTGGTAAGGTACAAAGCCGTAGAATGGGCCGAACACCTCGACGCTCTCGCTTCCCAGGAAGGGGGCAATACGAGTACCAGCGACGCTATTCAGAGGAGCCAGTATGATCGAGTTGTGGAGGAACACCAGTTAGAGAAGATATTGGGTGTAGCGAGGTGGGATGGGGAGGAGAGGGAGAGGGAGGAGAGGAGGGGTATTGTATATGGGCTCGTGGTTATGGGCCAGGGTGAGGGTGGAATTCTGCCGGTCGAGACGATCGCGCTTCCTGGGACGGGTCGTTTGAGGTTGACGGGAAGTTTGGGTGATGTATGTGCTTCTTGTTTTCGCTTCCAATTGTGCGGACGTGTTGACCTCGTTTTAGGTGATCAAAGAGAGTGGAGAGCTAGCGCTGAGCTGGGTGAAGAACTATGCTTATGATCTATGCATCACGAATGGGCGCTCGGAAGATCCGTTGAAGGTTCCGGAACCGATTGATATCC
>Ga0307513_10005260_pt1 | contig 17140 bp, 11 predicted proteins | sample 15_EM_MG_FD_202174 | JGI IMG/M metagenome (GOLD analysis project Ga0307513, IMG submission 202174) | Populus trichocarpa ectomycorrhiza microbial communities from riparian zone in the Pacific Northwest, United States - 15_EM | ecosystem: Host-associated > Plants > Roots > Unclassified | place... | reverse complement strand
ATTTTAACGAATATTTTGCAGAAATCACTTCTGATAAAATCTCATGCATCGAATAAATGCATACGAGTAATGCTAATTTTATCAAATATCCTTGCCGAAATGACTAATAAGTGGGTATTATTAGAAGATCTCATAAATCCAAAATTGAAACTTTTGCAGGAAGTAATATACGAGGAAGAATATTTCGGTAAGATTAGCATTATCAGGACAAGAAAATGAAAAGAATGCGTCACTTGAGTCCGGTGAGATTGTTGTATTTCAAATCACCATATATATATAAAAAAAGAGATTAGAATATTGTACTTGTTTTATCAGCATTAGGTTAGGCTCAAGATACTGGCAAAAAAATAAAGGTTCGGGAGTCCTCCAGATAATACCAAGCAAATAAATACCATCATTGCAGCCAGTAGATAAGCAAACCCCACTGCTTCTCACTCGTCCCACCTGCTGCAGTTCCATTGCCTCTTCACATTCTTTCCATGCATGTCCTTTTCATACCAGAAGCCCGATAGCAGTATATCTGGACCTATACAAGCACCGGTCTTATTTCAAAACGATCTTCTCTCTCTTCCCCTAGTTTCCCTGCTGGGCTAAATTTTTTATTTCTTACTCGTAGCTCAAGTAGATTTTGAGTCTCTCAAGAGATATGGCTCTTATGCTCAAGCTCTTAGATTGTTCTCATAGGCTCCCTGTAATCCCTCTTAGTGTTGCAACCATGTGGTTAACTGTTACCAATTAGCAGGAAAATAGCAGCTAAGGTGATTTTAAACAATTTCAAATATTTTCGAACAATTTCTTAACGTACCTCTAACCTATTGACTGACATAACGAGTTTCAAGAGTTGTCATTTTCAAAACAACCTGAGCACCTGTCTTTTAAACTTCAGAGCATGTAAATTGTAAACTGCACTGATTCTGGTGACTGGTATATCAAATGAAATGGTGCACGTGACAAGCATTTTGAGGATGCAAAGTAAACGACTCAGCATCAATAATAGAATTCAAACGATGAATTATTTTATCATAATCTACAAACAATCATGGAAAACTCTATAAACTCAATAAAAAACCTGCTATTTTATGAAACCAAAGGTAGCAAATCCTGGCCAAATCTCAGCACTCATTCAGGAGTTTCATTGGCCATGGCAAACTGACAAAAATGGCTTCTCCGAGCACATAAAGAATAAATAAGATGTCCTAAAATTGTATTGCACCTGTCTCCACTCTCCTCTCCAAAACAGAGCTGAACCCAGTGGCTAGAAATTCTTTCCCAACTCATCTCTCGTTACTTTCTGGCATACACAGGTTCCTCTACGTCCATCCTTAAACTGTCTCTTGCCATCCATTTGCTTCCTCTTGCGATAGGAAGAAAAGCTATTTTCAGAATTCTGCTCTCCCAAAAACATTCGCCCTTCTCCACAACTGTGTTGAGCCTCCTAGACGCTCTCAACAAACTCGCAAATTCCACCACAACTCCAATCAAATGAAGGGAGATAACCAAACGGCTTCCGTGAAGTCCACCATCCATATCCATTGCATTGAAAAATATTCCCAATCCATTCCCTATTTCTCGAGCCATACGAGATCTTTTTCTACAATCCACCATACAAATAGAAAGGCAGCAGAAGACCACTACACCCAGAAGAAATTGAATGCAACAACAAGAAAGTAATGGCGACAGAGAGGAAACTATCAAAATGATGATTCCTTTATAATGAAACTATAATCTTTTCAACTATGTGAAATTGTGAATTCTACGGTACAAAAGAAAAAAATTGGAAAGAAATGTAAAAACGACAACAGAAAAGGAACGAAACAAAGAATGACAAGGCTGGAAAAAAAGGGGGCTGAAAACCTGATCTATTAAGTAACTTCTTCGCAAAACATAAGCTAAAACCTATCCTTTCATCAGTGTATCCTGTGTATATTTCTATAATTCCTAGTTTCAGATCTTCATCAACATTTTACAGTGAACAAGCACCCAGAACAACTTGTCCAGGATTGTCATGCAACCCAGCACACCATCTACAGACTTGACTCCTTCCCCATTCCTGGGGTGTCAATCAGCAAAACTGGCCTCAATTATCTCTTCAGCAGAACTAATTCTATCAAACTGACAGCTATCTTTAAGAAAAAGACATCAACCAACTTCAATACCCCTCTCTCTAGCTTTTTGGATAACAGTGCTTACATATCCTCTACTCTTTGATAGATTATAATAGCAACTCCATAGCTTCATAGAGAATGGATGTGCAGATAAAGCTTTCTTGTAAAACCTGTCAGAAATTAACTTGACACCAGAAATATCACCCAAAATACCTGCAGCTTCAACCCACACAAATTCCGGTGGCACTGGAATAGCATGAAAGATTGCATCGACCAAGATTGAGCACGCCCAGTATAGAACACTGTCAGAAGTAACATTAATATAGCTGTAGCCTCTGCACAAGAGCTTGCAAACAGAAAGAGCTATTGGGTAGTTGGATGGCACCATCTCTAAAATGGCTTCAACAAAATCCACCAATTCCTTTGGCTGGTTTGACTTTGGGGGTAAAAGAGAGGGGCCATACCACACTTCAAGAACAAGATTCACCAAAGAAAAGTCAGATGAAACCGGACTCAATATGCTACTGATTAGCTGCTGAACTTTTGGCTTCTCAATGTTGTCAATGAATCGTCTAGATAATGGTTCACAAACTGGGAGAGCTTGGGTATCATTCAAATAACCATTCAAAATTTTCAGTTTTTCACTGACAGGAGCATCCTTCCTTAATTTTGGCTCATGGTTTAGCGAGAACACAGCATGCTCTGATAAGCAATGTTTGATGTACTCTGGAGGTGCAGCCTTCAGTGCTCTGTCAATGGAAACATGAGCTTCAACGTGGTCTTTGTGCAATAATTTAGCAAGAGATAGATTAATTAATCCAAACATCATATCCATCTGATTAGAGTTGGGTATCAGAAAGTCTGGATTTGATGCTGAAGCTGATTCCAGTGATCCAAGTGAGCTATTACCATCCACCGCATCCAAAATCTCATTTTGAGGATATTGAACTTTTGAAACGGAGTTAAACCAGCGGACAGTGAGTTCTTTTGCAAAATCAGGACCTTCTTCTTGGAGGGCACACTCAATATACTGATTCCAGATACAATGAATTCCAGGGACTTCTTTTGGCCAATTACTAATGGCTTCCTCAAACCCTTCAAAGCTCACACTGCCCAAGCCATTTTTTTTAAGCCTTGCTGACAGGAGAACAAGTTCTACACAGGACGGGTACAACTTCGTATACTTGCCCAACAAATTCTGACAGCAAGCTAAGCCATCAAAAACTAGTGTACACCTAATATGGCTGAGAGCAAACTGTTGGGCCATTCTGCCATTTTTGTCACTTTCAAGTGATTCACTGTTGACAGACATTTCAACAGAATCCACTGCCATCTCAACTAGCTTAACAGCCCTCTGCTTCTCTTCATTTGGTAAGTGAACATAAGGCCATTCAATTGCAAGGAGTTCTTTGTCACATTCAAAACATTGTACAATAGCATCAGGTAACTTCCTGTAAATAACTAAGTACACACAACAAACCCAGAAGATATATTTGTCAGAATTTGTTAAGCATGCGAGGATATCAGAGAGCAACAGAAAGTGAGGCTCATCTGAGTTAGCTGCCACAGGGAAGAGTCCTTGGATTTTCTGAATAGCCTTGCCAACATTCCCAGACATGCACAAACAATCCATCATCTGTAAGAACAAATCTAAGATGCATGCACTAGCATACATATTGCCCTTATCAAAAGCAGATGCCTGGCGACAAAGCGCTGTGAGAGCAGCATTATATGCTACCATTCGATCATCAAGATGTATACGACTGTTGATGTACATGAGCCAAAGTCCATAAGATCTTTCGTTGTTTTTAACCTGAAGGACAAGAGGAAAAGGGTTTCCATACAAAAGTTTGCATTCTGTCAAGTAAAAGGAAGAGAGAGGAAGGGATTTAAAAGACAAGAAGAAAATATGACCCGGTTTTAAACAATGACAATATTGAGTAGCAGGCACATTCACATGGAACAAAGGCATAAGCACGTACACTAATCCAACCAAGCCCACATCTGATCTGTTTTCATAACGGAAACTTGATGGAAAGAAGGTTCCCTGATGGGAAAAAATAGCTGAATTTTAAAAACTGCTCCCCTCTTTTTTTGAAAACTTCAACCATCAAAAATGACTCGAAAAGAAAGTAACTGGTAGAATTTCAGCCAGATTAGGCTAGTGAAATCATCTAATTACAAAAGTTTGGAAAATTCTTTTACTTCGATAGGAACTTGCATGTGCAAAACAGGAAGCTATGAATAAAACTTGACTTGCAGCTCTGCATAGTCAAGGCTGCTTTTCACTTCTATGAAATAGATTTGTACTACTGAAAGCATGGAACTGTAGCTTAATTATAATCGCAAATCCAGAAAGCATTTGACCAGTCTCAGAATCTCAGTTTCAAGAGCAATTTTGTGGAGAATGGTTAGGTCTAGTTCCTAAATTTTTATAACATACCGCATAGGAGAACATGTCATCCTTCCCAATTGACTCAATGTTGCTGTAGTAAATGAGCAGATACATCATCCACAGAGCTTCGGATGTTGGATCAGCCTCAATTGCTCGTGACAGCATGGAGAGAGGCTGTTGAACAAAGTATTAGGACGGTAATTAGAAGTTTCTGAACAACAAGGATACTACAAGTAAAAACTGAAACCACATACTTTACCTTCTTCATACCCTCCAGCTTGTAAACCTCCTGACAGAGAAAAAGAAGAGCCATTTCAAGGGACTGCAAACTGCTGGCTAATGCTTGATTGAGATGATTCTAAGTATACATCAAGCAGGAAGAACAACATAAATGAGAGGATGAACCAAGAAGAAAACAGCAAAAGACTACACTGGTAAAACATAAAGCAAATACGGCAATATGTAAAATATGAAGTGGATAAGGAAATATGTAATGGAGGCAGAACTATGCAAGCATAATATATGCTGCACAGAATTATAATTGTTTCAGAAACAACAATAATGAGAATAGAATTGACAACAGGAATCTTTTATATGGGCTGCCTTCCCTTCTTCCTTTCACTAGATCAAGAGAGGAGAGAGATTCCTTAGCGACAAGGTTTAGGATGCAACGAAACAGAAATAAATGCCTGTGACTTTATGTCGTAATTGGAAAATAGAACACAAACACACCAATCAGAGGTGGACAGTAAACCAAATCTTCACACTTGCATGCTACATTCTTAAAAGAAAGTTCAAATAGACACAGCAAGATAGCAAAGTCTCCAGCACGAACCATTTGAATCAAACAAAGAAGAGACACAATTCACTAAGCAAATTTTCATAACTCAACCAAAATAATGTGAAGGATAGGGAAACACATGACAACATGAGTTTTGACAATACATGTACTATAAGATCTATGAATAAAACACCACAAAAATATATTCCCACCAATGGCTTGTACTTAATTGAAGAGAATACTGAGACAAAGTGACTGCTGAGCATTAATGTTACTGACAAAATATCTTGGCAATGCAACAAAAGCAAACAATCAAAGATAAACATTATGCCAGGAATACAGAAAACAGTAATAAACAGACCACTGTGTTCTCTCTACTCTGAAAGTATGATGTCTGTCTATTCCAACTCCCATGGACCTCGATACGGCCATCATCAGCACGGATAGAAAGCTGATCAGCAAGCAAATCTTTTTGAAAGAAACTTGATAAAGCTAAGCAAAGACTGAACTGTATTTGCCAGCATTGCCCATTTCTCCGTGCAATGACAGATTTATATGAATCGGATTTTAAAACATCCAAGCCAACAAGATAAGTTGGTGGATTCAATACACTGTGACACTTGGAAAGTTTTGTTCCACCTTTACATTTTTGTTCATGCAGTGTTAATCCAACCTGACAATCTGCACAAGCATTGTTTTACAGTTGTAAGCAGCAATTCAAACTATTCAGAATTGTCAAAGGATTAGTCATACCAGCACTATCAGAATCATCATGCTGATTTGGATGCAAATTTTGATCAGAGAAGTCCCTAACATGTTGCCAAGGACATTCATCATTGTTGCATTTTCCTCGAAGCTCATACATGCATAGTGGCCAAAATGGGTCAACCGCCACATTGTGGGTAAAAGTCCCAATTTCAGTTCCACACATACCCCTTATAATCTCCTCCTTTGACTTTGCTATCACGTTGTCACACTGGATTTCCTCAGTGTCCATAAAACCATCCTCTACAATGAAATCGCCACAAGTCATTGGGTGCATAGCTTTCATTTGAGCAAATGCACTCCTCAATACTAAAAGAGGTGAAGATATGACAGAAGTTGTCAGCTGATGACCTCCAGTGGAATCGTCCTTGGAATCAGCAGCAGAATGAAAATTCTTTTCATGGCTCTGAATCTGGACAGGAAGCTCAGATATACTTCTTTCAGGCTTATCATTGCCTGTATAGAAGGAAAAATTACTGAAAGTTTTTCAAGAAAGAAAAGGAACAATAAAATGAAACAAGAACCATATAGAATAAAATATCTACATACTCAAATTACTTTACCGCCAACCATATTAAGTCTATCGCTTCCCTTTATACGTGTTCCAATTTGCATGTCCACAATGAAAAGGTCATAAACTCTTTATAACATTCCACTGTGTTGTAATTATTTAAGAATCATATTCTCCCTCCTAATGAGGATAAATTTTGGAAAACAACAGTAGAAGATTTTTTCCAGTTATTGCTAACTGCTAAAAACTTGAATTAAAATGAAATGTGGCATTCCTCAATGGACAGAATCTTCAAATTCTCAGAATTCCTCTACTCATTTAAGTTTGCCCAGTAATTTCAAACTAGAAGCAGTTTTCATCAATATTCAGTGCTACAAGTTTGAAACAGTTCTCATCAATATTCAGTGCTACATGCAAAGAATAAAGAGCAATATCGTTAAATAGCACGATCAAGTTATCACATTCCCAAATGCTAAATTATACTAATATTTTTCAGGTTCAGCTAGTTACAAGACTCCCAGTAAACCAAGCACATACTAGGGGACACAGGAAAGTATTATAGCAAGAAACAGAATTTGACATGACCAAAAGGCATTTGTTTTACACAATGAGTCATTTGAATCTATTTGCTAAACAAGTTCACTAGGAAAGACTGAATTTTACATTAACATATGCAGTAAGTTGCAAGAACAACATTTATCATATTTGTGTGTGCATGAGCATGGAAATTGCCACATACGAAGATAAATGTGGTGAAAAAGCCAAAACAACCATACAATTGCACAAATATCAATGTCAGCAACTGGGATAATTGATCAGCTCGACATTCAGCATGGTTCCAAAAGCAAAATACTTCAAGACCAAAAAACTACTTAAAATCTATTTCTACTGAGAGAAAATTACCTTCAAGGTCATAATCTCGATCCTTTTCTGTCTCTGACAATGGTATACTGACATTGCTTCCCTGGGTTCTTTCACTTCTGTTGTCAATTTCAATCCCTGGTTCATCTGCAGGCTCCATGTTGGATGAACCACCATTCTTTGAAAAGGTTCTGATTGGTAGACGAGCAAATAGTTTGGATCTTAATTTTGCTTCAAGAATCAAAGAATCCTGAGGGCCATCAACATAAAAATCTTTGTTTGGATGACAATCTGTGTGGCTTTCCCTTCCCACAGAATTTTGATCTCTTTGCTGAATTTTGAAGATAGGTTGATCAGTCTCATGGTCCAATGGAAACGTCTCTTCATCTTCCCCAGCTGAAATATTAGAATCATTGGATTGAGAGCTTACTCCATTTGCAGCAATCAGGCTGTTGCGGGGCAATGGCTCTGATGTACTAGCATCAGGTTCACTGCATGGCTCGGATCCCAAACTATGGCCATTTACATGCTGATAAAGTGAATTTGAGGGAGCACCAGTGACTGAATCATACCCTGGCTGATTACAACCATCATACTCAGGCTGCATCTGATCGCTTGATGAGGGTATTAAATCCACATTTCTAGATACATTATTTTCACGGTCCATCCCAATGCCAACATGTTCATCCTGCCTGGAGGGAAAAAACAAACTGGAATCATTCACAATGAGAGATTGAAAGTGAGCTGAGTGCAGTTCCCTCTTGCGATAAAGTTCTGTACATCTAGAATTAGCCTCAATCAAAGCTCTCTGTGCTTTTCGATAAGCTTTAAGAGCATTTCTTTCTTCAATTTCACATTTGTGTCTGTGCTCTTGTTCTTCTTCCAGCTCCCTGTCTAAGGATTCCTCCATTTCAACTAACAACTGAATATCTATGCTGTTATGTTCTGCCACATTTACAGTTCCCAGACAATTCCAAGGGTTTAAATTCAGAGATGCCTGTGAACAAGAATAAATGCAAGTCCAACAAAATAAGAGGAGGCAGGGAAGGCAGGAGGAGTTCAAGAAACTTTAACATGATAAATCGAAGGCGATCATTTTAACATTTGATTCAGGTAACATACTTGACAGGACAGCTTATCACCAGATATGCCTTGCAAGTGCTCACAGCTGTTTATTAAATTCTGTCCACTAGTTGATGTCTTTAACAAACAAGCTGGTGGCTGGGTTCCGCAATTCTTTACAGGATTCAAGTCAACACTCTTCTGGAAGTTACTTTAATATCAGTACAGGAATGAGGGTAGCCCCAGAGGCAAAATTTGCATCCATAATTACACAAGGGAAACAGGAAATAAAATAGTTCAACAGAAGGGAGAAATTGTGATGAAAACAACACCAAGTCAACTTATTTCTCCTTGTTAACTTACTCTCTTCTTCGATAAAGTACTAGCATTTGCATTAGTCAGCAGTGGGGTCTGGTTCAATACCACACAAGGATCCATCTGCATTCTGCTCGTGTCAGGCTGACTGGAATTATCATTGATGTGAGAAGCTGTGACACATAAAAATGCTGATTAAAGTAAATGATAGATTACACCATGGAACAATATTTAAGAAAAATAACAAAGCTTCCTTGATCTTTCAACCCACCAGGTAGCTTTGCTGATGAAATATCCACCCTCCTATCTTGCCTCTCCCATTTAACTACACTCGACTCTGTTCTTTTTGTCGGTCTTTCTTTCTTGCTACAATTACCCATATTTCTATCCTGCAAACTACTGTTCTCCAGCGCTTGATCTTTTGACGGTAAATTAGATTTCTCTACAAGCATCTTTTGTTGGCCATCTGAATTTAAGTGTTTAGAATAAGATCCGTCAGGTTTTATGCGTTTCCTGTCTGGTTCTTTTGGTGCTAATTGCCCAACTTCAGAAGAAGCTGCATTAGATTTCCTGGTCACACTACTGGAAATGTTCATACACTTGTCGGAAACTGAACCTGATTCCTTGTTTTGTGCAGCTGCCTTAAGCTTCAGTTCCCTTTCCCGAAGTGCAATCTGCTGCCTCAAGTCCTGAACCTTAGTGCTGTTCAAATCCACACCTTGCTCAATACCATGCTCTTGGCTTGCTAGATTTCTTTTGATGGAATTAATATTTTTTACTTGAGAACCTTGCCCAACAGACGAGGAGTCAGCACCCTTGGAATTGGCAACTCCATTTATCTTTGTCATTGAAGAGTTAAATGTGCGACTCATTGATGATTTCTTGGGAATACTGTTCACATTTCTAGAAGTCTGCAGCAACATGCTTGATTTTGCCGGTAAAATGGGGGGCAGCCTTCCATTTCCATTAACCACAGTTGTATTGGGTTTAGTTTTTAAAGGCTTGTCATCTCTATCTTCAGATTCACTCCCACTTTCATCATCTGAAAATCTTATCACTAAGTTATCATTAGCCCCTGAAGATGCACACTTTCCAGGATTAGCAGATATGTGTGGCACCCTATTCTTCTCAAAGCTCTTGTTATTATTTGGTTGTGATGTTTGGAGATTCGGATCAACATATCTTGCGGGATTAGTGCTAAAAATGGCCTTGCCTGTGGAGGAGATATGGCTGCATTAAAAAGCACTCTACAGCAGGATGTCTTGTCCTTACCATCAATTAAATACATCACCAATTCTTTCTAACACACAAATGTTGCAGATAGGTAAAAGTTGGCAAAACAAAGTAGTAGGGAAATCCACATGTGACTGAGTTACAAAACAACATAAATGACATTTATGCATCATAGAAATTAGATTGCATGGAGTGCATGACTTAAGTAGGTCGAGGTCCTCCTCTATGTGTGATAAATCAATAGCATTTTGTGATTTAACATCCCTCTCATTCGGTAAAAAAAAAAAAAACGAAGAATTCTTTGATTATTAATTGGCGGGAAAATATTAAACTTCAAACTTTTTTTAAATGGTATCTTATAGGCATAGATAATCTTTGAAAAGCTGAGAATATATGCTTTTGTGTAAAGATATGTACAGGTATCTTTATACGCTTTGGAGTCAATTGGCAATGGGGTAAATGATATATTATTTTTCATCATAGATGTGCCAATTGAGAAAACTTCCTTAGCATGGAAGGCTACATGTAAATATAGTCATATATAAGTATCATGAACGTAATGTTCAGAGCAAGTGGAAAAAACTAGCTATTGATGCATCAGCTAACAGATCAAAACAGAAGTGAGAAACAGCACTCTTCATGAAAGATTCACAAGCTAAAGTATTATTAAAACATAAATCCAAACACAAACAATGAGAACTTGGCAGCTGGGAAATATATATAGGAAACCAAGTTCCTGCAATCAGATGGGAAGCTGAACTTACCAGCCCGATTGGATAAAGTGAATTTGTTCATCGGATGAAACGGAATGGTCCTTGCGGAAGCAGGTGTGTTAAAAGCATCAGCAAACAGTGCAGAAGCGCAAACAGGATTTTGCTGCGAGAAATAAAATCAAAATTCATTTTAACAAGTTCCACTAGAAAAGAAAAGGTTGAGCCACTAGAACTTCATTCATACAGCCAACGTTGCAAATGTAAACACATTCAATTGATGGAACCTGCTGTAGTAACTTCAAAATAAATAAAAAATGTGTTGAACAAAAAGCAAATCCCATGATAATCATAAGTGCCCTAATTGCACTTCGCAGAGCTGTAGTGGAATGCGGTAACAAAATAAAGTGATTGAAATTTAAAGTGATCTGTAATTATTCAATTCTCCCTGAGTTGATACTCTCCCTCTCACACTTACAAGAACACATGTACGTGAGCACGGGAACACCAAATCAATGAGAATAATTCCACATAAAAGGCCATGTGATTCTACTTCATAAAATCAGTTTTTAACAAAACAAAAAGGGCATGTATGGCAAAATCAATGACCACATAATACAGGTAGAATACAGTGATCTACGGACAGATTCATTTTGGTAAGATGAAATATTCAGATCTCCCAATGTTGATGCTCTCTCCCTCCCGCACAAACACTTGAGACCTATAAATGGTTAATTTGATGGAGCCGACAAATATATGCAAAAGGAAGTATCAACTCCGCAAAACCATTGAAGCCTGAGGCATCATTGCAACTGCATATAACAAACTGAAAAACCTAATTATAAACCATCTATATGCATTGCTGAAACACTGCACAAGCGAAATCAAATAGACTTGTAAATGAGTAAATCTTAGGTTTCTCTTCATGTAGTAAATTGCAGTCAACTAAACCCTGAGACAAGTTGCCGACTCAAAGGAAGCAGCTCGTAATCAGAACACAAATTGACAAATCCGTCAGTAAAATAATTTCCTTTCCTTTTCCTCTGCTTTCTCATCAACCAAACAGAAGCCTGATCTATTGCAAACAAAAGTAGCAGCTAATTTATATCAGCTAACAGATGCAGCTAAAAATTGACACAACAAACTGAAACCGCGAATTTCTCATCGGGAATTGAAAATTTTTTAAAAAAAGGAAAACAAAACAAGGCATGAGAAGTACGGTGAGCAAACAAATTCATTATCATTTCACTTACTTCGACTGTTTTCTCGGCAATCAAACAGATAAAGAAAAATGCATTGAAAACAGAAAAGAGTTAGGGTTTCTTAGGGAGGCAATACGTCGTCGTTGGATGAAGAAGAGACCTCTCCTTCTTCTCTTGTTTTGGTCGCGAACTCTGGTTGACTAGGGTTATTTGACGCCATTGATTTAGTCTTTGTATTATTAAATAATATTATTCTCCGTTATCTCTTTCTCGCTCTAAGAACCCTCTTCTTTTTTTAATGATTCTCACTCTCTAGAAAAATCGACGTTTTGATGGGCCATGTTGAGAGAGATAGAGAGGGGAGAGAGAGAGAGAGAGATTGGCAGTGAGGGGGACATTAGAAGAGGAAATCGAGAAAACGAACTTGAGGGCGGCCTGATGTGATGAGTGCGTGGCTTGCTGAAGTGACGAAGATGTTCTTGTTGTGTACAAGAATTACGGGATCTGTCCTTACTTTACTTGTTGCCGTCCCTGATACGGACTACGGAGGACAGGTTGGATTTGTTGTGCGTGTGTGGTAATTTTTTGAAGAGAAAAAATCCACGTGTAGTTGACACGTGGAATATACGTTAAGTTTGTCCTGAGTCCTGACGGAGTTAAAAGTACATGGGAAACCAGAAGGTGAGGCGGTAAGTTTAGAAAGAGGAACGTGGTGAGTTCTTTCCATGAACAGCACAGAGGGGGGGGGGGGGGAATCCACGCTAGCGCAGTTATATTAAAGACGGTGTTTCAAATTGTAATACTTCCTGTTTTTTTTTTTTTTTTTGGAGGTATTCTAAAATTATTTTTATTTAAAAATGTATTGAGTTAATATATTTTGTTTAGTTTTATGTAATAATTTTTATTTGTTAATATTAAAAACTTAAAAATAAATTATTTTAATTTATTTTTAAATTAAAAATATTTTATACCACAATATCAAAAACATAATAAAACTTCCGAACTTGAAATATGTAAATAACATCTATATATATAAATAATTTTTTTAACTAAAAAACTTTCCGTGCTGAAAAAACTCCCAGTTGATAACATTAACTAGTTTTTTTTTTTTGTATGGAGTTAAATGAGATTATAAATTGTGCTGTTTATTTGGGTAAATTGCAATGATCATGTTCGAATTTTATAGTGGTTCTAGCTGGATTTTGTTTTTAAACAGAGGAGATTTTATTTTTCAAAGCTGAGTTATGATTACAGAGAACATATACTAGTAAAACAGACTTTATAAATAAACTGGAGGAAAGAGTATTCAGCCCGGGGTCTATATTAGCTGCAAAAATTCAATAGCTAAAATTTTAGATAAGCCAGTCAAAACCAGTCAATTGCATAGATTTTCAATTATATCCTGCGTCGAGGCATGAATCTATATAGTTTCTCACGTGTTATTTTATCATTTAAAGTTTGTGTGTTATGAACGACGCAGTATTCAAAGATATACAATATACTACATAAATATAGAACTTTTAGTGAAGCAGCTATTTTGGTTTATTCATGAAGAATTCAAAGATATACATATACAGGTCTTGTTAAAAAATTTCCTACCTGACTAACATTAGATTGCATTGCAAGATGGTCTTTCCCTCCTTCCAATTCAAACAATTCTTATTTTGGTTTATTCATGAAGAAGTGAGTGGCCCCATTTTCTACCTTTTCGAAGTTTCTCTCCATTTCACCGGGCCGAGGAAAAGGAGTCCAATGGTCACCTGGGTCCAGTATCACGCAGGACCAAACCCAACTAGCCATTTCTTTTTCTTTTTATGAGTTTCTTTTCCTCGATTCAGAGCCTTTACCTGACAGCAACAGGGCATTTGTGCTGTGTGCTCGTGAATCTGCAGTCATGAATGATGATGTTGAGGTTTGGGGTATTATGGGAATGTACGTGTGCAGTAGCTAAGGACGTGATGGTATAGTATAAATTGCTGTTCGGCATCATCATTACCGCTTGAAAGTAAGAATCTTGTTATGATCATTGCTGCAGTTCTTTCATGACGATGATAAAAAAAAGGCAGCAGGGCACTATGTTGTCACGTGTCCTATAATCGAGGTCAGTCTGCTTAAATCATACAAGATGCTGGAGTTTAGGGACCGTAGATGCATCATTTAACATAAGGTACTCCCTATGCAGGTGATTTTCTCCGAGGTTGGTGATTTGTTGAGGTGCTCACTTCATTATGATATGAGTGGGAGATCAAAGGTATCTTAGATTGATGCTTGACTCTTTTTTTTCTTTTTCTTTTTTCCCTAGAAGTATTAGTGTCTTCCTGTGGCTGGAAAAATTTCACTCTTTCAGGGAACAGCCGAAGTTGTATTTGCACTCCAAACAGATGCTCTAGCAGCTATCAAGAGATACAATAATGTTCAGCTTGATGGGAAGCCCCTGAAAATTGAGCTTGTAGGGGATAATGTGATAACTCCTATCCCTGTGCTTGTAACAACAACTACCAACTTGGCAAAACCAAAAATGTCATTAGAAGGTACAACCTTGCTGGTGATCATTCAAACTTGGAACCAATTACTTTCATGCATTCACTGGGTCTTTTCCTTCTAGGTGGGAAAGGCAATTGAAAATAATTTTTCTAGTAGATATGCTGAGACATCGAGTATGACCTTGCTGTATGCATTTCTGTTTGCCAGTTTTTGGTCTTTTCCTGGATGATGGCATTATATATATAAAGTTTGCTTTAAACATTGTCATTCACTAGCATGGAATCACCTCAAAGTGAATTATCTGTGTTGATAGATCCGATTGATTCAAGTGCTCCCTAACACATGTACCCTGATTTCTTTTCTTGATCACTAGAGCACTGTACGATTGCATATATGAGGTGTTCAGGTTGCTTCTTCTTGAAGAGAATCTGGGAATATTTGATTGACTCATTAAATTTTCTTTCTTCAACTAGGGAAGAAAAAAAGGTTTAAAAGTGCTAACCAGTGGCATGATGTAATTGCATCAGCTATATTTGCATGCATGCATCTGATGCAAAGGAGCATCATAATTCATCGAGTGGCTAGAATAACACCGCATAACATCTCATAGTGACTGATAGGAAAGGGGAGAAAACAAAGAAGGAATAAACTTCGCTCCAGGGTTTATAAATATCCCATTTTGTTGTCGCTGATATCACGCCTTACATTTCTCTATTGGAAATGGCCTTAGTTTTCAGGGGAATTTGCATCTTGGTGTTTCCCTTGTATTTTAATGCCACGTGATCTTTGAATTATGAAGGAGTGGTATTCTTTAATCTTCTGTATTACATCTGCTATTGTTGTTAGCAGTACAGCACATCTTGTCTCGATGAACTAATCTTCATTTTTTCACCGGACAGTGTTCAAGAAAGAATTGGTGCGAGGGAAGGTTACTGCAGCGGTCAGTGGAGGATATTTGCTCGCATATTCAAGAAAGACAGTGAAAGGCCCCATGGCAGCGGTCAAGAATTGGCCAGGGGCCACAGCCAGGGAGACACCATGTCGAGAAGCTTACTGCAGAAGCACTTGATTCTGACCTGGACAGACATACCACCTTGAAGCCATGAAATTAAAGTGATTTCACTGACTAGTGGAGGATATTTGCTCGCATATTCACCTCTATCACTGTCTTTTTGTAGAGTTACTGGCCATTTTGGGGTAGGAATAGGAACTTCGATATAAGCACATCGCTTCATAGGATCATGGTATAACTAGGGACCCTAGGTTAATAGTTTCATTTAACATCACCATTTTGATTGGAATATGCGCTGTACAGTGCTGTTCTGATTTAGCTTTTGACAGTTGGTGCTTTATCATTTATGCTGCAGGATAAAAACCTTGAAATTACTGAACCCATTGTTCTGACTGTCAATATTTTACACTAAAATGGTTTTGTGAGAGACGTGAACCATGACATTGTCACATTTATGGTTCATGTTACCTGTTCTTCCATATATTTATCTTAATGTGAACGGTGCGGCTCATTTTGCTGGGTTCGTTTCGCATTAATTTTTTGTAGCTTGAGAGTCGTTGTCCCTGGGCTTCTGTAGTTCAAAACACCTGTAAAGCCTCGTTTTACATTGTAATGGAAACTTGGTGCATGATCATCAAATCTGTGGTGCAAACGCGTTTCAAAGGAATGCCTATTTCATCACCCGAGATACACAGGGTCATCCTCCCACTGGGACGTAGAGCCAGAGGTCGCTATATCTTGCCACTGATCATTAGTTTACAGGAACAATTCCTCCCCTGTAGAGGTCCACTACTATGCAATTTTGCAGCTGCTTTGAAGTTGCGTATCAAGAAAATTGAAATTTCTGTGCAAGTTCTACAACACTGCTGAAAATCAGATAGTGAAGGGAACCCTGATCAACCACGGAATAGACAGGTATAAATTACGTGTTCCGAGGTGTTAATGAACTAGTTAGAGACACGGATTCTAGCATCAATCATGACCAATGTTTACACAAATGGTATGGAGAACATAAAAAGAGCCGAGAACTGGGACTTTATATTTAAATCAACTCGCACACCATAGACTCAGTAAAGGAACATTTCACAAAAGCCATTATACAAGGATCACACCAAGTTGGAGGCGGCGCGCCATAAAGAGAAAAATTACATATTTACAACATAAAAAAATCAATAACACAGGTAAAGAAACCCACTCTGGAGACGGTCCAAATCACAACATTTCCTAAACAATGCAGCTGGAGAGCTTTGTGATCCAGGCCAGCTAGCACCTTCAGGTCCTGGTCACCGAGCATGCATAATGCAGGGCGTCTCTTCACAACAAAATTGATAAACCTCTTATGAGTTAAAAACGAACTCGGAGGTTTTTATTAAGAATGTTGGCTGTTTAAAAAAAGAAGCCTGTATTTTTAATACTGCCTCGGGTACCAAAAAAAAAAACGGCCCAGAGGAATCCTGATTCTGTACAATGAGGAAATTAGACTTGATTTGAAGCTGCCTGAAAGCCTTCTCTAAATATTATGCACACAATTACTGCAACCACATAAAAGAATGCATTCGTTAGTGCAGGTACATGAAAACATTAAAGCACAAAAGAATTTTTTCTCTTGAACTCAAATTCCATGACATGAAATATGCAAGTTCTATTGAAGTTGTCAAGCATCTATAATGATTTCCTAACAGGTTTGGACATAAGAAAGAGTCA
>Ga0307513_10005259_pt1 | contig 17143 bp, 17 predicted proteins | sample 15_EM_MG_FD_202174 | JGI IMG/M metagenome (GOLD analysis project Ga0307513, IMG submission 202174) | Populus trichocarpa ectomycorrhiza microbial communities from riparian zone in the Pacific Northwest, United States - 15_EM | ecosystem: Host-associated > Plants > Roots > Unclassified | place... | reverse complement strand
ACTAGGTGGCGACTCCCACACCTTTTTTCACCGCTAAGAGACAAAGAATTCCTTGTCTCCCCACATTGACCAGATATATATCCCCCCATTAAATTTACATTTATATATATGAGGGTGGACGATCGCCGCGACGTCGCGCAGCACGTGCGACAGTAAGTTTGTTTCAGTTTTAGTTTTTCTTTTTAAATTATAACATAATTTATGAATAGTAATATTTCATTAATTTAATTTTTTTCAGGTTCACAAACATAAAGGTCGCCTGAGTAATAACATCGACGTTTAAATCGTTGATGGAGATTCCATTATTTCAATGGAGTCAGGTTTCCAACATCCTGAATGGAGACCTTATATCGATGCATGGTTTCAAAGATTTCAGGTTGGTGTTAAGTTCTAATTTCCAACTTATTTTTAATATATTATTATTATAATTGTAAATAAATTATTATTTTTATTTTAAATAAATTATTTATACACAGCACAAATTCAAATGGGACAGCGTGCATGACAATGTTGCGAGGAGAGTGTGGAAAAATCACACGGCAACTAGGTAACATATTCTGTTGCAATATGATATTTTTTTAAAAAAACAATTTATGTTTTAAAATCTAATTTGTCACTATGGAAGTAGGTTGCATGATTTTTGGTATGAATCATGAAAAAAAGCCAAAAAATACGCGAGAGATAACGGTCTCCAAAGCTAGAATGACGTGGCAGTTTGGAGGGATTTCAAACCGCCATACATTTCAGGGAATATATGGCCATAATATATTCTGCACGTGATGTCTAAACGGTTCACACGACGCTCATAGTTCGGTGTCGACAACCGGAACCGGTAAATTCATAATTCGGTGACCACACACATCGGTGGCTCCGTTTTGTTTGCTGCACATGCCAAACGGATGGTAATATTAATTTTAATGAAATATATCATTAATTAATTTGTTGTTACTTATAAATATATAGTAAGTCGTACCATGGAAGAAAATATTTCATTGAAGTCTATTCCTTCTTTCTAAGCATATTCTTTCACCACTTATCTTGCCCGATGCCGCTCCACTTGATCATTACCATCACGCTTTATCTTGTAAACCCATTTGATGCCAATGGCCTTCCTTCCTTGCGGTAGCGAAACAAGATCCCAAGTGTTATTCTTGTGTAGAGTTTTAATCTCCTCTTGGATTGCTGTCATCCACATAGATACATCTGTGCTTTTTATAGCCTTATGGAAAGTTGATGGCTCTCCATCCTCTATTAGAAGACAATATGCAATGTTGCTCCTAGTAACATATTCTGAGTGTCAAGCCGGTGGTCTTCTTTCACGAGTTGACTGTCAAACTTCAGGAGTTTTAGAGTCTATCTGTTCTTGTTCTTTATGCTCTAGTGTAGCTTTAGAAGAAGTATGATTCTAAGTGTTTATCATCTGGACTACTGTAGTCTCCTTTAAAATGCTATTATTTTCTTCCATTTGCATTTTATCTTCTATAAATATGACATCTCTATTGATGACTAACTTATGGGCAGTGGGATCTCACAAGCGATACCCCTTCACTCCATCAACATATCCCAAGAATATATATTTTCTAGATTTTGAATCTAGCTTGCTAACTTATTGAGTATTGTACATCATGTACACATGACTTCCACATATATGCAACCGAGAATAATCAGCTACCTTCCCAGTCCACATCTCCATTAATGTCTTCAGCTCAATTGCAGTTGATGAAGATCGATTTATCACATAACAGGCGGTTTTGACTACTTCTGCCCAAAATGGCTTTCCTAGACCTATAGCCTTCAACATTGCTCTTGTTCTTTCTAATAGATTTATATTCGTCCGCTTTGCCACTCCATTTTGTTATGGAGTGTATGTTATTGTGAACTGCCTTTTGATACCTTCATGTTGACAAAAGTTATCAAATTCATCACTAGTATATTCTTCTCTATTATCAATCCTCAAACACTTGATCTTCTTTTTAGATTCAAGTTCTACCCACGCTTTGAAGGTTTTGAAGACTGCGAGAACATCTGCCTTCCTTCTAATTGGATACACCCAACATCTCCAGAAGAAGTCATCTATAAATGATACAAAGTATCTTGCTCCTCCCAAGGATATAACTGGTGCTTGCCAAACACAGAATGAATCAGGTCTAAGATGCATTTTCTCTTAGATGTTGATGTGCCAAACTTCAACGTGTGTTGTTTACTTATAACACAGTGCTCATAAAAGGGTATAGTAACCTTTGTAAGCCCATGGAGTAACTTTTTATCAGAGAGAATTTTTAAAACTTTCTTTGACATGTGGCCTAGTTTTTTATGCCACATCATCGTCTTCTCTTCTGAAGGACTGGTTGATGCGATTGACACCTCTACCTCATGATGTGTTTCTCTTATTAACACAAAAAAGTTTGTAGCTATCTTTCTTGCCTTTAAAACCACCAGTGCTCTTTTGATGATTTTCATGATTCCATTATCTATTCAAATCTTACAGCCAAGATTATCAAATTATCACACAGATAAAATTTTCTTCTATAAGCCTTTCACATGTCGCACTTCTAAAATAGTATGAATTGAGCCATCATACATCTTCAATTTGATGGTGCGAATGCCAACAATCTTTAAAGCATGATCATTACCCTTGAACATTGAGCCTTCAGAGATGGGTTCATATGTATGAAACCAATCTCGATTAGGAGTCATATGCCATGTCACTCTTGAATCCCTTAACCAAACCTCAGTAAGCACTTTTCTATCTGTAGAGACTCCCGTTATTTCACTATATAAAACCTCCCCATCTTCTGAAGTGCTTGTAATACATCCTTGAGGTTTTGATAACTCTATAGTGTTCTCTATACCCTTTTTAAACCAATAATCCCTTTTGAAGTGCCCTTTTCTACCACAATTGTAGCATTTCGAGCTCTTGTCAAAACTCAACATTCTACTGTTATAAAATGTTTTAAGTGTGATTTAGGTAGGGAATACACCTCTAATAAATTCTGTGAGTTGTTTGCCTTAGATAGAACCATTCACCAAATTTCGTGTATAGATACTCCTAAGCAAAATGGTGTTACTAAAAGAAAACATAGGCACATTGTCGAAACTGCTCATTCTCTCTTGTTGTTTGCTTTTATTCCTAGTGAATTTTTGGGAGAAGTTGTCCTTACTGCTATAAGTTTGATTAATACAATTTCATCTTCTCATAGTTCAGGTTTTTCTCCATTTGAAAAGTTATGTGGGTATGTCCCTGATTATTCCCCCTTTAGAGTTTTTGGTTATACTTGTTTTGGTCTTCGTCCTTATGTTGAACATAGTAAGTTGTCCTCTCGATCTACTATTTGTGTCTTTCTGAGTTATGATGAAGGTAAAAAGGGGTATCGTTGTTTTGATCCAATAACTCAGAAACTTTATGTATCCTGTTATGTTGTCTTTCTCGAGCATATACCTTTCTTTTCTATTCTATCCACTACTCATAGCTTGACTAGACCTTGTATTAGTCATATAGATCCCTTTTCTAAATATTCTGATAGTTTATCATCTCATGTTCCTAGTACCTTAGATACCCTTTCCCATGTTCAACCAATTTGTACTAATCATTGTGCAGGTACTGACACTTTATTCTTATCTACAACCCCCCAAGCTTCGTCTAAGATTGTGGATCCACCTTTATGTCAATCCATATGCTTTTGTATATCCATAAAACTACTAGAATTTGCTTATTCTTGTTATTCTTCATCCTTTACTTCTTTTTTAGCTTCTGTTCATTGTCTCTCTAAGCCCTCTTCCTATAAGAAGGCAATTCTTGACCCTTTTTTTACAGCAAGATATAGATGAGGAACTTTCTACTTTGTATAAGACAAATACTTGAGATTTGGTTCCTCTACCTCCTAGTAAGAGTGTTGTTGGTTGTCTAAGATCAAGACTAATTCTGATGGGTCTATTGAGCGATACAAAGATAGGTTAGTTGCAAAATGAGGAGACATTTTCCCCATTTGCAAAAATGACTACTATTCGTACTCTTATTATTATAGCTTTGGTTTGTCAGTGGCATATCTCTCAACTTGATGTTAAAAGGGCCTTCTTGAATGGAGATCTTTAAGAAAATGTTTATATGGCACTCCTCCTAGTGTTTCACATGACTTTGGGTATGTTTCTAAGCTCAAGAAAATGTTATATGGTCTCAAACAAGCACTTCATTCTTGGTTTGAGAAATTTTCTATTGTGATCTTGTCTCTTGGATTTGTTTCTAGTAGTTATGATTCTGCCCTTTTTATTAAGTGCACTAATGCAAGTCGTAGATATGATTATTACTGGTGATGACATTGATGATATTTCAATTTTGAAGACAGAATTGGCTAAACAGTTTGAAATTAAGGATTTAGGTTATCTTCGATATTTTCTGGGTATTGAAGTAGCTTACTCACCTAAAGGTTGCCTTCTTTCTCAGTCGAAATATGTTGCAGATATTCTTAAGCGGGCTAGACTCACTGATAAAAAGACTATAGATACTCTCATTGATACATAAGGTATTATTCTTTTGTTGGTCTATCTTTGACAGATCCTACTTTATACTGTACTATTGTTGTGAGCTTGGTATATCTCACTATTACTCGTCCATATATTGTATATGTTGTTCATGTTGTTAGTCAGTTTATTGATTCTTCTACTACAATTCACTAGACAACTATTCTTCGTATTTTGCGACATCTTCGTGGTATGGTCTTTCAAAGTCTTTTACTCTCATCCACCTCTTCCTTGCAGCTGCGTGCATACTCTGATGCTGATCATGTCAGTGATCCCCCAGAACGTAAGTCTGTTACCAGTTTTTGTATCTTTTTAGGTGATTCTCTTATTTCTTGGAAGAGCAAGAAACAATCTATTGTTTCTCAATCTTCAACGGAAGCAAAATATTGTGCTATGGCATCTACTATAACGACTCGACTTTTTCAAAGCCAAAATCAGTGGAAATTTTTTTTTCCATTAAGTTATCAATACTTCTCATAATGACATTCCATAAAATAGTAATTAGGTTCCCTTCCTTAACATGGCATCATACGGATATAGTTTTTGTAAATCAATATTCCCATAAAATAGTTATTTAATATACATGCCTATAATATTATATTCTCATATTCATACATTTACATTACATCATATTGAAATACTCATACATTTGCATTTATGTTCTAGTCTCGTTATCAACACGAGTTTACACATGAATGCCGAACGACAATTTTACACATCTAGTACATTCTTTCATTCAATCCTCATGTGATTTCACAACACAACATCCTTATAAAAGAGAATATCACATAAATATATTCATAACATCGTATTTACATGTTCGCACATCCACATCTGTGTTCCATTATAATTTTCATTACAAGTCAACTTAAGACCTAATCATAAAATCTAACCCATTATCTCCTTTGGATACCATTAGTTGAAGCCAATCATCATAATTAACTCGGTCATCCATCTAGGATGCTATTAGCTAAAGCTAATCATGAACGCAACCCGATCATCCATCTAGGATGCCATTAGCCAAAGCTAATCATCTATGCGACCCGGGCTTCCGTCTAGGATGCCATTAGCCGAAGCTAATCATTAACGCAATTTGGCCATCCATCTAGGATACCATTAGTTGAAGTTAATCATCGTTACAACCCGACCATCCATCTTGGATGCCGTTAGGTGAAGCTAATCACCAGCTCAAGCAACATTTCATAGTCATTTCAACATTCATCAAGAATTCAATCAAACATTTCATCGTCGTTTCAACATTCATCAAGAATTCAATCAACATTTCATCATCGTTCTAAAATTCATCAAGAATTGGATCAACATTTCATAATCAGTTTAACATTCACCACAATGCAATAATATATCATCTACAAGTAAATCATTTCAGAACATTAACATTATACAAGAAAAAGGTGGAAACCACCTACATGTTCCTCATGTGGGGTGTCCCTACCCGGTCGCACCCTAACACATCAATGGTCACAAATCAGCTCATCTGTATTTTGAAATCACATGACTCATCACCATACATATTTCAAGAATCCACATGTTCACATTCTAGTGTTCCACATATTACACAATCACACAATGCAATCATTTTGGTCACTAGACCAATTCAAATATGTAAATCTACTGCAGAAATTAGTTAATGGAAACTAGTTCGCTTGAGACACAAATTCGCCAGCGAACTGATTCGGAACACAGAATTGTCAGCGAAATTGGCTCGCTGGTGACGCCACCATCCGACAATGAAAAAGGTTTCGTTGCGGAACCACAATTTGGCAGAAAAAATTGATTCGTTGTTGGCACCACAATTCGACATCGAAAACTATTTCGCTTTTAACAATACAATTCGACAGCGGAAACTGGTTCGCTACTAACATAGAATTCATCAGCACACACATCCCACTATTGATACAAATCATTGACAAAAATTGAGTTGTTGCGGACCCACAAATTATCAACACAATCCATGTCGCTACTGATTCAGTAATCGTCAGCGACTTTTGAGTCAATTCTGCTTTTACTCTTCATGGCCGAAACATAGTTGCCCTATTTTATTCAATCTTGCTCATGCATTTTATCAAGTCTAACACAAACATATTCCCAACAACATGACATGACCATACATTTAACCATTTGATTTCTAATTAAACAAGTTCATCCATTACCTACGCAAAAATCAAGGCATTAACATGGTGTGATTTCCACTTCAGTTTCAACATGCCCCTAAGGCTTAACAACAACACAATTCTGCACATTTACTATCATTTCAACACATTTTCGCATAACTTCATCCACCACATATGCATAATTTATGTCATTAACACAAGGATAATCACAACATTCATGTCGTAACCACATTCTCATTCACTTTAACCATATTCATGCAAGTTCATTAACCTTATAGTAAAATCAAAGCATTAACATTAACAAAGATTATGTTTCAGCTAAGTTATCATCCTAAGGGTTCAACAAGATCATAACTCTGCATATTCTTCCATTTTATTTTCACACAACTCTTCACTCATGCATGCTAAATCCATTCATTATCATGAACATGAATTTTTACCTCAGCTCATGCACGTTTCCATGATTTAAACAAGGTCATAAATTTCAGTTTTTATAATTTCATTTCATCCTTGTCCATTTTTTTTCCCTTGGTCGGCCCTTAGTCTAAGTTTTGTTCATCATTTTCATCCATTTCTTTTTTTGTCAATGTTTCTAGAATATGTCCCCCCATCCAACCCCCATTCTCCTTAATCTTTCCATCTAGTCCTCTCAAGTAATAAGTGTAAGAACCCTAGCCAAACCCTTGTTGTTTCCTTCTCTTTTCTATCACGAAATTCCAAGAGGCAAGTAATGAGGTGATGTTCTTTCCTTACCTCATGATTTTGGGTTGTCCTAGGCAGGTTTCTTATATAGTTCTTCTTCTTCTTCCTCTCTACTTTCGGTTTTTCATCTCTTCCCTCTCTGTTGCAGCAGTTGGCCCTTCCATGGCTCACTTGCCTTTCATGGTCTCCTTTCCTTTCTTCTAACTCTCTCCTCACACAACAATCAAGGGCTTGTTTTCAGGAAAAGAAACGGTCACCTTCTCTTCCCTCCTGTATTTATACCCTTCTTAAATGAGAGGGGATGTTTGGATGTTGGTTATCCTTGGTCTCTATCCCCTTATTGACTTATCCTACGGATGGTTATATCCTCTATAATCCCGTCCTAGGATAGGCCAATTCCTCCCCCACCAATTTTCCTTAAAATAGGTCGGTCTAACATTAAAATTTTTTTATCAGGTTTTACAAAACACATGGCTTTGTCAATGCACACAACCGCCATTGACTCAGAAACCGTCAACGAAGCTAAGTTGTTGCCGATTCAAAAATCAGCAACGAAAACTATCACTGCCGATTCAAAAATTGACAACAAAAATCGTGTTGCTGCCGATTTGACATGAACCAAAAATCGCTTCAATGCAGGGGAAATGATATGAATGCCTCCCTCGAATGACCCTAATATGATGACCATTTTGGATTTTATTATTCCACTATCGGGACAATCAAAGGAATAATAAGATTTTAAGTGTTTGAACTTATTGATTTTTAAAATTGGGTATTTGAACTTTATTTTTATTCAAATAAGTATATTCTTTTATTTTACACAATAAAGTTTCTAAATGGATGTATATTAGTTAAATGTTTAGTGTCAACAAAGAGTGAAAATAAAAAATTTATATAAATGAACTGCTGTGTCTGTTAAAAAATTTCTGGTCACAAGTTAGCTAACAACATTGTCCAAAATTCTGGTTTGCATGTCCAACACATAAACAATTATTTTCATGCATTCTCGTGTCCTTGCAACCAAGAAAAAAAGTGTGGCCTTGCATGTTTGTTGAACACCTAATAAAAAAAAAGAAGGAATGCATGATTTTGGGTTTCTTAGAGGAAGGGGGCGTTTTTCTCTTCTTGGTTGGTTGCCTCCCTTCTCTTCTCTCATTCTTTTTATATCCTAGGAATCCCTAGTCTCTATTTTACAAAATAGTCCTCCCTTAAGTAGATAGTTTACATTTAAGTACTTCAATAACTATTTTTCAAAAAAAAAAGAAATAGCCTTCTATGAAATCTTCAAGCTTTGACTTAGAGGAGCTAAATTGCTGAAATAAAAACTTGGATGTCGATTTAGATGCCTATGAACATAATTTGGATTCGTTTCTTCACGAAACCTGTTTCCTGGCAGAATTCAATTGTCATTTTTGAAAAATCATATCTCCCTCATATGACATCGTTTTTGGATGAAATTTGGAGCATTATATGTCTTTGAATCTGGAATCCAAAAACATTGAGTTTGCATCAATTGAACTTCTGTAGCTCAAGATATTCAAGTTGTAATGACCGAACATCAATATTGGCAGATTACGAGATTTGACTTTAAAGGCTGCGATTTCCATTCTCTTCCTTATTTTATTTTCTTGCCTTACATTTCCAGAAAGGTATAGATGTTATCTTTTTAATGTCACTATAATCACTTCATTTCGACCTCTAGAACTCACGCTCTACACAAAACATCTACTGAAGGTCAAATTTGTCAATTACCTCCAATTTACTCCTTTTTGCATCTTTCATCCAAAACTGCCTCCAAAACATAATACAAAGAATATCAAGCCATTTTATATATAAAACATAGGCAAAACACTAGGTAAATATGGGTGAAACTATCCAATAATAAGGAGCCATTTGCCATATATTTAGGCATCTTGGTTTTCAGATCAAAATCATATTCTTGCTTTCTTTCTTTGTATTTTTGTAATGTTTAAGTTTTTCTTTCATTAATCTCTTGTTTATGTTTTTCATCATAACTATGTTCTTATCTAGTTTATTTATGTTTATCTTATTCATAATGTTTAGCTAAGTTTATTATGTCAAGGTGAAAAGGTTTCACTAATGGTGTTAGAATATGTATAATATAAACTCAACATGGACTTCAATGTTTATATGTAAGAAAGTTTGATATTAACATGTCTTATCTTTTCATCTTACTAATTATTAATACCTTGCTTGTTAAATGACTAATCTAGATTTGTGTTGTATAACACTTGGTACATCAAATGTTTGATCCTTCATAGTCTTCGGTCGACGTCGTTGTTATGAGAGGAACTTGATTTGTTGTTAACATAAGTTAGCATCATGAATACCTGACAATATTTACAAGTATGGTGTTACTTAAATAAGATGATTAATATGATCATGTGAATAATCTATATTGAGCCATTAATGATAAATCATTCGATTGGAACCTTCTTTGTGTGTGGTTTCTAGTTGAGTAATAAAAAAGAGTTTATACTATGCTTATTTGAAATACCATTAGTGGATCATCTAACCTTGACAATTGTTTTATCCTTATTTAATCTTTTTATCATTATCACATCTCAAAGTTCTCTTCAACATCAATATCATTTTATTATTTGAAATTTATATAGTTCACCTCCCTATGGTTTGACCCCGGTCTTCCCGGGTTATTTATTACTTTGACAATCCTGCACTTGGGATAGGACATCAACTCTTTGATCGTGTCCAGTTTTTGGCGCCGTTGCCGGAGAGGTAAGTTATTGTATAAATTATATATTTCTTTTATTTTCTTTTGTTTTCACTTTTATTTGTTTTTCTAATTTTTGTTTTTTCTTTTTCTTTTTCTTTTCTTTCCTTTTGCACTTGCATGAGAGTTTGGACACGCACATTAAGTGGTAGAGTTTCTGGGAAATCCTTATTTTCTTCAGAAAACATTGCCGAAGAAGATAACTAGTCAATTCATAATGAGAATAATCGTGTTAGAACATTTAGAGATCATATGAATCCAACAAGAACAAGTGCACCATCATGTATACTTTTTCCTCCTGATGCATCTCATTTTAATTTTAAGCCAGGTATTATTCAACTTTTTCCCACTTTTCATGGCTTAGATCTAGAAAATCCATACTTGCATTTAAGGGAATTTGAGGAGGTCTGTAACACCTAAAATAACTTAAATTGTAGCATGAACACCATCAGATTAAAGCTTTTTCCTTTTCCTGAAACAATCTACTTGTGCCTTATATCTATTCAACTAATCCATTCCCAGAATCAAGTCAAAATCATATAATTCTAAAGGCATGAGGTCCACCCTTAGCTCTATCCCCTTAATGTATAGTTTCACTCCCTTGTATAGCTCATCAATGTTTATATTTTTCCCCAAAGGTGTACTAACTACCATCCATACATTCAATCTACTTGGTAACACATTTAAATTACTAACAATTCGATGGGCCACAAAGGAATAACTAGCCCCAGGATCCATTAAATCATAAACTTGTATTAAACCAAATTGTAGTGTACTTGCTATGACATCTGGCATTGCCCCACATCTTCCTGAGTGATGTGGTATATTCTGTCTCGAATCCTTTCCTCCTGGAACCAGGGTTGGCCTTTATTGGCACTTATCCCCGACTGAGTAGGTCGTACAAGCCAATCAATTATCACTAACTGTTGTTGGCTTTAGGTAGCCATCCCATGTCCCTGTACTCCTTCAGTGGCTTTATGTGGTCATTTTTTCTTTCTGTGACCCGTTTCCCCACGATGGAAACAACCTCTTCCTAAACATAACATCTTCCTGGTGTAGCTGAACAATCCCTATGGTGTTTCTATTTATATCTTCTGCATAATGGGTAGACAGGTCCCCTCTGCTCCACCCCTTATAACACTTGTCCCCTGGCAGGTTTGACCTCCTATGGATCCCCTAACATTAACTCGTCTATCATCTCTTGAACTCCTACTATGAAAAAAACTCCCCCCTCTTCTTGGAAGTGACCCAAATGATGACCCACTTTTTCCTTTCTTCAGAGGAGGATTCCTCCCTATAGGAGGTATGAAGTCCCTTATTTTGGATCCCGTAGTCTGACTTTGCTCATTTGTTGACCTTAGGGTGTCATTCATTACTCTTTCCATACCCTGAACAACTCACACTAACTCTCGGACCAACTGAAACTACATAGCCACCAAAATTAATTTCAGCTCCTACCTAAGCCCATCCCGAAACCATTCCACTTAATGATGCTCAGTGGGAAGATAAGTGATGGCAAAGATAGATAAGTCCTAAAACCTCCTCTCATACTCCAGGACGGTTATATTCCCCTGTTTCAGATCCAGGAACAAATATTCTTTATCTTTCTAGTGCTGCCAGGAGTAGTATCACTCCTCAAATTCTTCTCTAAAGTTTTTCCACCTCAATTCTTCTCCTTCCTTTCTTTCTTTAATAGTCTCCCACCAGGAGTGGGCACTCTCCGTTAATAGCTGGATCACACAATCTACTCGAATTTCCTCTAGCACTTGCATTTGATCTATGATCCTTTCTACCTTCCTCAACCAATGTCTTGCTCCTTCAGCGTCTTCTTCCCCTGAATAGGTCGTGCAACCCATTTCTCGCATACCCTTCACCTATTGAACCAGGGTGACTACTCTTTTTGTTTGAGGAGTGAAATTGGATGCACTTGCGGCCATCCCTACTACTACTGCTACTGCCTTGACCAATTGCTCTAGAAATATGGGGTCCAAATATGGATTCGAGGTGACCGTCGGTGCCACTAGCGGTGGCCTGTTTTCTGGTCCTTGGCCACCCGCTGCTCTAGGTAGTAACACTTCTGTCCTATGAGAGGTAGGGTCATCTTGATGCCCCCTGATTCTCCCCTCTCTGAATGGGCCGACACTGCAGGTTGGTAGGAGGCTGTGTCCATTAGTGGATCCCCTTCATTTTCGTTCCCATATAGTGAACCATACTCTCTCCCCTGCATAGGGGACGGGTCTGCTCTTACTTCATGTCGTGTACGAGCCTTCCTGCAACATGTTTCCAAAATGACACCAGTATTTCAATCCCTGAAACTTCAACCATAAGTTCTGATACCAACTGTATCAGCCTCAATGGTTAAATTAATTTATCCATTGAACTTCCATGTAAAGGGTAAATGGAGCATAATTTTTATTTTTTTTTACATTGAGTTCACCAAAATTTCTAACAAAATTTTGGCAGAGTCTCCCTTATACCGGGAGGTCCCAAGTTATCGACAATTTACCCTACATGCATTTATAATCACATCCCACCCATAAACACATCTACAATAGGTCCAATTCAACATTTAATTCATTCGAGAATATACTCAGGACAAAACTTCATACTCAATCTCCATCTCATATCACATGCATAAATTAGTAATTAAGAGAACCATCCAAGCGTTGAAATTTCATATATAAACACAACACAATTTAGTATTCTAAACATAAACTAGTACATTATAATATCCCAAGCATAAATTGATACATCTAATATTCCAAACACAAAAATAATACGAGTATACTATTATTTTCAGGTTACATGTTTACTGCATAACAAAATTACATGGATAATCCCTAAGTTCCTAACTTATATAATAAAGGATCAAAGAACCTAAATTCTACTCCTGACGTGAATGGGAGGAACCTGCAAAACATAAATTTTTCATATAATTAAAAAAATAAAATACAACAATTTCACGAAAGAAAAATTATACAACACATCTACCTACTTAAGTCATATGCAATTCTATAAACCACAACTAGCCCCTTATAAGGATTAGCAAATTTGTTTCCTTTAGCCATGTCCCCCTTTTTTTTTTTTGTAATCCAAGCTCTGATCGAGGGTATCCACCCTGCCACTTCTCCCCACAATGGGAAGACTACTGGTGACACTAATGAGGGTTCTGTAGGAAGGTAAGTAGAGGTAAAAACCTCTCTACCCTGTGGCGTTCTGAAGGAAGGTAAGTAGAGGTAAAAACTACCAAGTCCTGGAACCTACTCCCATACTCCAGAACTGTCATATCCCCTTACTTCAGGTCAAGGAACTCCTACTCTTTTTCCTTTCTATGTTGCCAAGAGTAATACCTCTCTTCAAATTTCTCTCAAAAATCTCTCCATTTCAACCCTTCTCCTGCTCTCTTTTCTCTTATAGTTTCCTACCAGGAGTGGGCACTCTCTGTCAACAACTAGGTCACACAGTCCACTCGAGTTTCCTTTGGCACCTGCATCTAATCTATGACCCATTCCACCTTTCTCAACCAATGTCCTATTACTTCAGCATCTTCTTCCCCTGAATAGGTTGTACAACCCATCTCCTGCATACCTTTCACCCATTCAACTAAGGTAACCACTCTCTCTGCCCAAGGGGCAAGGCTAAATGTGCTTGCGGCCATCCCTACTACTATTGCCTTGACCAGTTGCTCTAGAAATGCAAAGTCTGAATATGGATTTGGTATGGTTGCTGGTGCAGCCAGTGGAGGCCTATTTCCCTGTCTATGGCCACCTGTTTCTCCGGGCAGCAACAATTCTGCCCTATGGGGTGTAGGGTCATCCTGATGCCCCCTGATTCTCCCCTCTCAGAATGGGTGATACTACAAGTAGATGAGAGGCAGTGTCTACTAGTGGATCCCCTTCAGCTTCTTTACCATCCAATGAGTCAAACTCTCTCCTCCTTATGGGAGATGAGTCTGTCACTGCTCCTTGTCGTGTGCGAACCATCCTGCAATATATTTTCCAAAACCACATCATTACTTCAATTCTTGAAATTTCAACCAGATGCTCTGATACAAAAATGTAACATCCCCATATCCGGGATAAAACAACAATCTCATATCGAATGGAAAATAGAGTAATTTGTTTTTGTGTATATATGATTTTCATATAAAAGTTTACCAAAATTTTGACAGAGTCTACACTATACCGGGAGGTCCCAAGTTATTGACATATAACCTGTTTACACTTCTAATATATCACATCTCATAACTCAATCACAGCCCAATCATCCTGGGTCTCAATCCCACAAACATCATCATCAACACAACCATAATATTTATAACATACATTGAACAAAAAATGTAATTATAGAGGAATAAATGAGATAAACACACATACATGGAACATGATTATATGAATTTCAGAGTTAAGTTTATCTATTCAAGTTTAAACATTAAATATACAAATTACATTATATAAATATTGTAATATTACAAAATACAAGGATATTCTCTCTAGAAATAGATAACAAAAGGTGAACATAAGTTAGGATCTACTCTTGTCATGCATGCGATGGTCCTGAAACAAAATACATATTATTGAAACATGAATATCACAATAAGTATAGTAACATAATTATCCAACAATTAAAAAAAAACAAACATGTATTCATATTCTATTGACTTCTCCCTTTTTGTTTCCATTGGAACTCTTTCTCATTCAAGGTTTCATAAGATCAATGTAATAGACCCGACTGTACGATTTGATCAACGCTAAAAGATACCAACATATGCTCTTAATTTGAGGGTAATTTTTTTTGTAATGAATTCTACCAAAATTTCGGCAGAGTTTCATTTGTATTTAGGAAATCCCAAGTTATCGACTACTATCAATTTACTTAATCAACCCATCATCACAAGCTCCCATGATTCCAAACCTTATTTCAACCATTAATATTCAATACCTCATACAATCCACACAATATATGTATCCTACGAATAAGTTCAATATGAACATAGCCCACAATTCATATTATAAAATTTAAAAGAAAAAAGAATACTAACATGTAAAGAGAGAACTTAAAACATGATAAGTATTCTTAAACATTTCAAAAGAGTTAATTACAGGATAACTGATGTACTACATGCTGAGCTAAAACTTTTATATATACATCAAGGTTTACACAAAAGCATATTGTATAATTGCATTAATTTCATTATGCTTAAGTCAAATATTTACATAAGCTTAACAAAGTGGAGTCCTAAACTAATGATCTCCCTGGACATTTGATGGTCCTATTACACAAACAACCCAGTAAGCATACTATTATATTAATAAAAGAAATATATATGATCATGTAATGTAAACGAATGAAGTATAAATTTTATATCGAATCCATAGGAATTCTAACAATTAACTTATAATTTGCTTGTGAATAATAAAACACTATTAAAACTCATTTGCATATCATTAATTTGAATACTCTTATTTACTTGCATGAACGGGTGACTTTGCATAGTCCAACCTGGACATTTTTAGGCAATTATATCTATCAATTTCCCCAGGTCATTCAAACACGGATACACTTTACAAATCGAGTCATATCAATCGTTCCCGGGTGTCCCAACGCGGACATCATTAGCCAAAGCTAATCTTGTAATTCATCTCCCGGCAATCCTATCACAGATGTCATTAGCCGAAGCTAATCTTGTAATTCATCTCCTGGCAATCCTATCACGGATGCTACGCTAGACTTTATTTGCATTGAACATGACATTTATTGTAATTGCATTTACCAGAAGAACTTTAAATTGTATAAGTGCAAAGATGAGGGAAATCATGCACCTGCTCCGCTTGTTTTGTGGCCTCCCCCAGTAGAAGATCCAATCCTGGTCATTCCTCCTGAATCACAAGGAAGTCTTTGGTTATGATCCCTTCAAGCCGAATGTTATAGAGAATCCATATTCATTCATTGCACATATGTTACTTTCTAGGCATGTTCATTTCCTCATCATAACATTCATACACATATCATGTATATTTTCAGAGTTAGTATCTCAACGTGCAAGTGTCCACACGAATCAGTTCTTATATATATACATGTAGTATTCACGTGAAAGTCTAATTGTTACTGTCTTAAACCTCAACTGTTACTGTTTGATCTATTACTGTCTCAGACCTCCACCATTACTATTTGATTGTTACTGTCTTAAACCTCAACTGTTACTGTCTTTGACCTGATCTATTATTGTTTGATCCGTTACTGTCTTAGACCTGATCTATTACTATTTGATTTGTACTGTCTTAGACCTGAACTGTTACTGTCTTACACCTGAACTATTATTGTTTGATCTCTTACTGTCTTAAACCTCAATTGTTATTGTTTGATCTGTTACTGTCTTAGACCGGAACTGTTACTGTTTGATCTATTACTTTTTTAGACCTGAACTGTTACTGTTTGATCTGTTACTGTCTTAAACCTCAACTATTACTGTCTTAGATATTTCACATTTTATAACAGTCCCCTTGAATTTCATGGATTTTAGCCACCAATTTAACATCTCTAGTGAATTATTACGTCTCATAACTCTATTGCATACAAAATCTAATAAGGACCAACAATCAACTATATTCCTCATCAGACATCTCCATGAAATTTAAGAAGTTGTAAAGAGATATTCAAAACAATAGTTCTACTGCCTACATTATTCATCAATTCACATCATGGAGTATAAAACATTAACAGAGCAGCATAAAACAAGATTGAAAGACTCTTAACATTAGCCGACCACTAGCTTTATTTAATTATCAATTTTTTTTTACTTCAACTACAATAATTTAATCACTTTACTCTAACTTTCACATTATTCCCCATGACAATTTACAATAAATTTTTATTTCCCCCAAATTCATTCAAGAACCCTAACTTTCCAAATTTCAAAAATTCAATCAATTAAGTACTTTAAACCATTAAAAATCAGATTAAAAGTCTTTAGAATGCCTACCAAGCAAGTAATTAAACTCTAAACACTACCCAATTCAAGCTTCCAACTCCTCTTCTT
>Ga0307513_10005258_pt1 | contig 17143 bp, 17 predicted proteins | sample 15_EM_MG_FD_202174 | JGI IMG/M metagenome (GOLD analysis project Ga0307513, IMG submission 202174) | Populus trichocarpa ectomycorrhiza microbial communities from riparian zone in the Pacific Northwest, United States - 15_EM | ecosystem: Host-associated > Plants > Roots > Unclassified | place... | reverse complement strand
ATTGGAGGAACGCCTCGAGTGCTTCCGGGGGATCGTTAACGTCGACGATAGGGAGTTGCGAGGATTCAGTGGGTGAAGGTTGCGAGGGTTCAGTGGGGGAGGGTTGCGGAACAGAGAACATGTCTCTAAATACCGAGGATGCAAGGGACAGGATGAGTTTATGGGCATGGAATTCCCTCACTCCGGATGCGCGGAGGATGACATCTGCATCGGGGGGATCTTTCCATTCCGCAGCCACGGTGAAGGTTGCTGATAAGAAGTGGGAGCAGGAAGGTTGTATGACATCTGCGCTGGGGAGAGTCCGCCATAATGGAGTCATGATGGAGGTTACCGATAAGGAGCAGGAAGAGCAGTCCGCCGCATTTTCATGAGCCCTTACGTCAAAAACTGTCCCACGCCACCTCCTGAATGAGTTGTTGTCTAGTCCGGTTGACGCGACTGCGTTTGACGCGCCGTAGTCGTCGGTTCTTCTATAATGCGATCCTTAAGCCAAACTCTCACTCTCAAAACCTAGGGGAAATGCCCGCTTACCGAACGAATACGTCCGCTCTCGTCGAAATTTTCGATGGTGGTGAGCGCATGAAAGCGAATCCCGAGTTTACCCAATCCGTCGTAGGTGACCCCACGCTGGAACATCCCAGGTAATCCCGGAATCTGTTCCTCTCGCTAAACGTTCTTGCTGGATGGATTGGTTAGTATGGGTCACCAAGACCATGTTGAGAACCCCAAGCGGTCGTTCCTGGCGCCCAACCCGAACGGGTGTCTGTAGGTATTGGAGACGGCACCCACAATTTAAAGAGTGCCTGAGGGCTGAAACCGGGTGGTAAAGGCGTTCATCAAACAGGTTAATGTCAACACGTTTTACCTCCTAAACGGTGAGTGAAGACACGTCGTGATGGAGTGGGGGTGATACATGTTAAGCATTCCGTGGCTCCCCCAAGAACAATGTCCGAAACGCGCTTCCGCGTGTCAATCTACCCATGGGAGACCCCCTGCCATTCCAACCAGTTCCTTCAGCAACCCTTCCGCATGTTTCCGAAGCCCACCAACGTTGTGCCTGCAGGAGGGCGTGCACGGCAGGGGCGTAAGAGGGGCACTCGAGACCAGGCCGAGCGCTTCGGCCACTCGGATACAGGGATTTGCCTCGAGGGCTGCCTGGATACTGGCTACTATGGCGGTGGAGTATAACCTGTGAGCGGTGTTGGTGCATGAAGAGGGTCCACCCCCACCCTTCGCAATGTCTTCCTGATGCTGGTTGACTATTTGCCGCATCCTTTGGTCCCTAGCAACCATGAACCTCATCAGCCGCTGATAATGCCCGACGGCCGTGAGACGGAGCAGAGGGCTTGAGAGGGATGTCAAGATGCGAAGGGAACGCGGCGGGCGACGGCTTCGGCCTATTTCTCGCGGCCACAGGCGCAGGGGATCACGTGTGTGTGGATGAGAGGAGGATTGAGACACAAACGGGACATAGTAGCTGTGGACATCGAGGACGGCCTTCACATCGTACTCGTCTACAAGGCGGAGGAGAGAGGCCAATGGCTCGATGTCATCGACGGGAGGATCGGGGATTGTGTAGATGATATGGAGGAATAGAGAACATATCTCTGAACACTGGAGACGCAAGAGACAAGACGAGCTTGTGGACGTGGAGTTCCTTCCCCCCAGATGCGCGTAGGACGAGACCTCCGTCGGGGGGATTTTGCCACCCCGCAGTCATGGTGGGGGTCGTTGACGGGAATTGTGAGCAGGGGGACACGGAACCCCTGAGAAAACCAGCTGGGAGTGAAGTGGATCATGACGCAAACTCCCACGTCTGCTCACACCTCTCGCCTGGCTCGCCACGGGTTGGGCGATCCATGTCACTCTACTACACTCCCAACGTTCACCGACCTCACCCATCTCACGACGACGCTGACGATGATGTCCAAAGAGACACCCAAACAAGCCTGGGACCCCAACAGCAATCTTTCACAGTCAGGGAACATACACTACGACAACGTGAAACGTCGTTAAATGGTGGCATCGACACAGGCTCGATATTCATCTTCCCTCAACCTCCCAATTCAACCAGCCCGACACAATCGAACCCTTACTCCTCTCCCCGGTCTCCCTATTCCGACGACTCTGTTATCTCTCGGCCAGCTCACAGACGCGGCATTGCGACAGCATCTCAACTCTCCTGCGTCACCCAGTCGGAATCCTTCACGGACGTAGACGGAATTTCCACTCCATCCACAATCGTAACCCTCAGCATCGGGTCTTCGCCTGGATCTGCATTCCTTGATGTTGGAGAAGACGAGGGGAGCGCTGATGATGGACGGATCGAAGCGATATTGTGGGATTGGGATGACAGCGCGGATGAAGGAGTAGATGGACCTGGTGGGGAATTAGGGAGAGGTCAAAGGAGCGTACGTCCGGAAGGCATGCTGGAATCTAGCCTCGACAGGAGGTCACAGGCTCGACCCTGGCCGTTACAGCACGGTTCAGGGGAGCGTCTCCGAGTTCTAATCGAACGCGAGCAGCTCCGGAATCGATGGAGAGATGTTTCTCGTTTCCAGCACGCCCAACAACCAAGGTCCCGTTCCTACTCTCCCCTCTCCACGCCTTCCTCGAATGCGGAGATCGATCTACTCTCGCTCGCGCCACACCCAAAAATCAGGATCCCTTTCTTGGACTTCTTCGCCTCTATCCTCGGAGTGGACGACTCGACTGTGGACCTCTTAACACGTTGTTCGACCGTAGAAACTCACGGATCCATACTCTTCCCTGGCCACACGATCCAGCCTCTCCCCGCCCCAACGTCACATTCGGCAACAGTAGATGAGGACGAGGATATTTCCTCGACCGTAGCACCTGAGAACCAGGAGGCCGATAAGAGGGTCGCAGCACACGGTTTCCACAAAGCTTTGCTCTCCCCTGGCATAGAGCGAGACTCTTGGGCCAGTCTTAAGGAAGGCTTGACGGTTCTTTACAATACCGCCGCCTCAGTCCCGGCCCAGAGTCCAGGCCGGTTGCTTGGTCTCGTACAACTATGGGGACTGGTAAGCCACGTCTACGTCCGAGGGGGGAAGGTCATTAGAGGCGTCTACTCGACCCCTGCATCCTCTTCTGGAATCGAAGAGGTGAAATGAGACGGCCCCTCCAATTATCTTGATATCCTTTTAAATCTCATGGACGTTGTTGTAACATTATCTACCGTTTCATCGCCTGCAATATTAGACAACCAGGTTCTCATGCATCAATTCATAACCCATAAAAGCCGGTGTGTTGAAGCGAGCAGATTCATTTATGACGAAGACAACGAGCGCACTGGTTAGAGTAGGAGGTCGTAACGGGCACGGAATCCACTCGTACTTCCGTCAGGAACATGGTGGTAGATGCGGGATGATTATTCAACTTTGAATTAAGGTCTATATAGTCTACCCATGAACGCGTCAGCACCCCCGCCTACCAAAAACGACACCGCACAGGAATCGAAAGAGGCGAATGAAAAACTATGCGGGATATGAGGACGTACACGATTACTTTATTGTGTAAGCGGGGGTGGTGATGAAGGGTCTACGCCTCCGTTCACGCTCTTGTAAAGTTGCATAGCTCGCAAGTGGTATGCGTCTGGAACACCTTGAGGCGTGCCTTTTAGGAGGATGTAAGGGAGGAGATGGGTGTGGAACAATTTGTGGGCTTCAGTGGCTCCCTGGACGGGACGGAAAGAGTTAGTTCAGTAAAATAGTGGAGAGCGGAGGGGTTAGGGAAAATGGAAAACGTACAAATTGGTGATAAACCCCACCAAAGATCGCCTCAACCGTTGTACCCAACACCTTATGCAACCCAACGTGTCCATTATCGGCTCCCTTCGCAACCATCTGTGGATCCACCATCGATTTCCATTTCAATACCTTTCCGATTCCCCACTCCCGGCCGACGTGCTCCCCTAGAGTGTATGTGTTAAGGGCGTTCGAGGTGATGTTCGCGTAATTGGCGCCGGAGTTGACGTTTGGACACGAGTGGAGAAACATCAGGAAGTAGGCTTCGAGGACTCGACGGCCTAGATTCGAAAAGAGGTTCGTTAAGTCAGAACTCCGCTCACCCACGCTCCGAACTCGAACACGCGAAAGGATGATGGACAATCGGGAGGGGGGGGAGGTGAATGAAACCGTCAAGGGCACTCACCGGTAAACGCAAACCTCGCATTGTGCCCAACAACCCTCGAAGTAGGATGACTTGCATGCGTCAGCAACCTCGTCGCCAACTCCGATGGGAACACCAATTTCCCCCCAAATGTCTTACTCAAATGATTCGCCATTTCCTCCGAAGTCCCATCCGTAAACGTAGAGTACGCTTCCGACCGGCTTCCTTGACCTGGAGCGGGAAGAGCGGAGGAGGCCGAACGTGCCCGACGCGACGTGTGTGCATATAAAGAGTGTGATTTATATGAGTTTGAAGGGGTCCCTGCCGTTCCAGGAAATTGGGTGGTCGTTGCAGAAGAAGGGATGGAAGAGACGACGTGTATCTTCCTCTTGCAATTTTTTTGGGCCGTAACACCTGTTAGGCGTACGTCGCCGCACGAATGGGGAGTGGATGTAAGTTAAGAGTTGACTTCCGGCGGAGGACGAGAACGGAACGCGGTACCACGTGTAGGGTCGTGTGGTCGCATAAAAGTAAAGAGACGCGCACCTGCTCTGCTCCTGGAGACAGTCGCGACCGTAGGACAAGATTTGAGAAGCCGAAAGGCCGTCGACATCGTAGAGACACAGAGAGGACCCGCTAATTCTCTACAGACGGTCAAGCGGAAGGGGCGGAAGCGAGTGTGCGAATTTCTAGTGTCAAGTTTGTGATGCGATCGAAGTTCCTCCCTTGAGCTGGAATTCGCCTCGAGTTCGGAGAGAATCTGAACGCCTTGAGGTACGCGCCTGAAAATATTGGGCGACTGCTTTCCATGTTCCCGAGCTGGGATAGAGGAGATTTTGTTTCTTCACGGAATCGAGGCATGACGCGGATGAAATTGGATGACAGATCCGCGAGACGACTTGCGATGGAATTCAAGAGGCACGCAGCCCTGTTGCAAGACTCTTCGTTTACCGCTGCGGGCGGGTGCTAGTTGTTATAGCGTAGTGGGCACGGGCCTGGGGCGCTGGTTTTGTTTGCAGGGTCGGACACGCAGAACATTCTATAGTTGAGTCCCTCTTATTATAGGTTGGATGTTAAATTTTGAGAGAATGACAGGATCCAGACTTATGCGCATGAGAATAAAACCCTCGTCAGATGTGTTTGCTAGACGTCGAGGCCTCACGAGATAACCGTTATACACCATGAACAGACAATATTGACCTCCACTCATCTCGATGTGTATGCTTCTGGAAAACGTGGAAAAAGCGATCTCAATACCAACCGAACTCCCCAATCTACCGGGGTGGGTTTGAGGTAGGTGCGTCACATCATTTGCATGGGTGGGGCACCGTGGTTCCTGGTTCGGTTCCGGGGTCGGATAGAAGATGATGACAAGTCAGCTCCGAAACCCAAAGATTGTAACCTCGGGAACAAACGATATTCGGAGGAAGGGAAAGGAAGGAAGAGATCGATCCATCTCCGAAGGCGGTTAACCAAGGCCATGAGGTGACGGAAGCAAAAAAGACTCACCCGAATGAACACCCTCTGAAAGATTCTTCCGCAGGATACACAACCGCTGCCGGGACCCTAGCTTTGCGGGACACCATTGGCATGGGAATAGCGGCCACCCGCTACGTGAAAGCTGGTCGTAGGGTAACCAGCCGCTTGAGGAACCGGAGCTAGTGGTCGATGGCAGGTGGTCATGCACGCCCCAACTTAATCTAAGGAAACGGAGGGAAAATCACAAAACAGGCCGCTAGTTTATCATTTTCGCATGGGGGGGCGTGAAAAAAACGGGAGTGTTGGCTTCGAAGCTCGAGTCTGATCTTGAAATGTGGGCACGGCAGAGATGCTCATGAACAGGACCAGTACTCCTCCCGGGTCACCCAACCTTACAGGAGCAGGCACTAGATGATCATGCCCGGCGGCGGCACGCAGCGGTCAATCCTTAACCCGCACTGATGGGAAGGAAAGGCCAGAACGTGTGGGGGGGGGGGGGTATCCGAACCCTCCCATGGCCGGTGCAAATCCAAAACGTCGATGTTACGCACCTAATGTGGGGAAACAGGCTTTCTAACAATCCAGGACGCAGTCCCAGACAGCCACCGCATCATCGTCCCAAAATCGCTCGTCTGTCACGGGATAACTCGTTGCACCCGCGCTAAGCGTCAAAACCACGAGGCCAATCGTCCACTATCGCACCACCATCTACGCCGATCCGTCCAACACCGACATGGACAACATACGAGATTCACTCTCCAAAACGAAGAAGAAACTCAAGCACCTAACTGGGAGAAAACGCAAGCCGGAGAGAACGGGAGCTAACCACGGTGGGGAGGGGGCTGGCTCAACGACTTCGCTTCCACAACCAAAGCCTCACATCATAGCAGACAAAAGTCACAACCAAGAAAGCGACGTAGCCGACGCAGCCGACGAAGCCGAAGAGCGAGCCTTTCCGGCGGATCGACCCTTTCAGCCAGATGGACCAGAATCTGTGCCGGCGCGTGGAAGCGGCAACGGTCAAGAAGGGGGAGAGGCAGGCGTCGACGGAGGAGAACCCAGCCAGACGCATTCGCACCCACATCCAGACATCAAGGTTGCGGTGGGAAGTGGACGCAGCGGAGAACTTGAGGGAGTCCATCCCTCCCCACCCACTCCTTCGACCTCGCATGCTGGAGAGCCCAACAGTACGTGAATATGGTTGTTTTGGCTGCTGCCCCTGACCATTCCCTCTGACGATACAGATACCCCCACTCTTCCCGATTGTGATCCGGAAGTTGTTCGTCCCGCCGAGTCCCTCGAACCGAGCGCCGCCGCGGATAAGGAATCAAACTGCAAGTCTACTGCGTCTGCCGCGGCCGAATTGCTCCGTGGGGTGAGAGACTCCCCAGCTCCCTCCGGCCCTCTCAAATCTGTCGTGACATCTCTCTGTCATATTCTTGACAATTGCGAGGTATGGTCTCCCCGCACATCTGATTCACGGTGCTTATAGTTGGTCCAGCAAACGGAGGTGAACGAACATGCCATAAAATCATTGGCTCCCAAGGTCAGAATGCTTTCTGAATCGCTTTCCGCACCTATCCCTCCGGATGACGTCAATGAGGAGGAGAGGGCAAACAAGCTGGAACGGTGAGCCCATATTCTCCAAGATCGAGAGCCGGGTCTGACGCACGGGAGTTGCCAGGAAATTGGAAGCGATTGGCCAAGATATGGGCTTGATGACGACCCGGAAGGATCTCGCTCCTTTCCTTAAAAAATCTGAGAACGCGCATAAGCTTAACTGTCTGGTGCAAGATATTTGTTATGCCTTGATGGACTATCAGGTTTGTTCTCTCAAGACTGACTCTCGTTGTAGCTAAAATGTGTCCAGACTTCATTGCAACGAGACATCTACAACGAGGGCTGTCAACATATCGTGAGTCTTACTCCCGCACAGTCCCGACCTTTGTAATAACTTGCAAATAGGGAAATGCAGATCACCACGTTCTGGAAAAGATGCATCACACTGCTGACGCCGGGTACCTTTCTGGGAGCAGGCAGGGGTGCCTGAGGGGAACTAGGGTGGACGTCCTCCTGCAACTTGAACATTGGCTGAAGGACAAACGAGACCACCGCGTATTCTGGCTGAATGGCCTTGCGGGGACCGGAAAGTCGACTATTGCCCAGACGTTCGCCGAGATCAGCTTCGCAGACGGAAGGCTTGGTGCGAGTTTCTTTTGCTCACGAGATTTCGAGGATAGAAGCAATCTTCAAGCAATCTTCCCAACTCTTGCTTTCCAACTCGCCTATCGGTACCTCCTATTTCGAAAACATTTGGTCCAGGTCTTGAAGGCCAATCCTGATGTTGGACAGGAATCTCTTTGCTCCCAGATGGAGAAGATTATTGTTGGCCCATTAAAAGCTGCTCGGATTCGGACACTTATCATCATTGATGCTCTCGATGAGTGCAAAGATGAAGAACCTGCTTCAGCTATCCTGTCAATACTCTCCCGCAATGTAGATGAGATCCCCAATGTCAAGTTCTTCATCACTGGACGCCCCGAACCCCGAATTCGCTCTGGATTTCGCCTGCAGTCACTTGTCCCAATCACAGAAGTCCTCAAGCTCCATGAAGTCAAACCAGAAGTAGTGGACAATGATATCAAGCTGTTCTTTCAAACACAGTTAACCCGCCTTGCCAAGAACAGAAGTGACCATGACCTGACAGAAGATTGGCCAAGCCCATCTGATATCAACATTCTGTGCAAGAAGGCAGCTGGGTTCTTCATCTACGCCTCAACAGTTGTCAAGTTTGTTGCCTCTGACAATGATCCACTTGCTGAGAGCCTTGCTCTCATCACCTCACTTCCACAAAGCACTGCTGAAGAAGGAAAGTCTGGAATTGACCAGCTCTACACCAAAGTCCTAGACCAAGCATTCTGTGACATCCGCTCAGACAACAGCCAGCGGTATCTCCGCTTCAGGACTGTGGTGGGGACAATTGTGCTCATCTTCAACCCCCTCTCAATCAAGGGTCTTTCAGATCTCTTGAAACTCCAGACATCACACATCCACAGCACTCTGCGCTCCCTCCATTCCCTCCTCCTTGTTCCAGATGGGACAGAAGATCCAATCCTCACCTTCCACAAGTCATTTCCTGACTTCCTCACAGACCCAGAGCGATGCAAAGATCAAAGGTTCCTTGTGGAGCCTGCAGTTGATCATGCACAAATTCTACTGTCATGCCTTGACCTGATGAGGGAAAGGTTGAAGAAGAATATCTGCAGCCTGGATGACCATGCTATCCTCAGTGAGATCAAAGATCTTTCTGCTCACTGCAAGGTCCATATTGGAGATGCCCTCAAATATGCATGTAAATTCTGGACAAAACACCTTCTGAAGATCCCTGGCAGTATCAAGGAAGTGGAGGAGAAAATCAATCAATTCTTCACAACATGTTTGCCATACTGGATTGAGGTCCTTGCACTTACAGGAAATCTTGGAGCTGGGGTTTATGCCATAAATGATGTTGAACAATGGTGTGCTTCAGTGAGTGCCATCCAAAATTGGTTACTTAACCATATGTTGACACTTATTCAGACAGGAGTCATATTCCAGTGGACAACTGACAGTCAGAGACTCATCCTAGAACACTTTGACATGATCTGTGCCTCACCCTCCTACATCTACAATTTTGCCCTCCCAATATCCCCTCCCTTATCCTGGCTTCATCAGCACTATAATGTAGAGCCCTCACAAGAGATCAGGGTGGTTAAGGGTGTCTCAGCTGGATGGGGAACATGCTTTCGCACAGTTTGGTTCAGCAGTTACCCACGGTGCCTTACATACTGGAAAGATATCATTGCAGTTGGCACACAGTCAGGTTCCATCATCCTTCTCAATGCCATCACAGGTACCCAGATGGCCATTCTTTCTGAGCACACTCAACTTGTGTCATCTCTTGTCTTCTTGCCAGATGGAACATCACTTATATCTGGTAGTGGGGACAAGAGCATCAAGCTCTGGGATATACAGACTGGTGGAGTTGTCAAGATCTTTGGAGGCCATACAGACATGGTTGTTTCTGTCTCTATCTCAGCAGACTGCACTACAATTGCTTCAGCATCTTGTAATGGGATAATTCTATTGTGGAATATTCATACAGGGGAGTGCTATTGCATCATAAAGCACAAGGGCTCAGTGGGCTGTGTTTGCTTTTCTCCCCTTGACCCTAAACACCTCATATCTATATCTGGTCACAAAATCTGGCAGTGGGGCATTGATGGTCAACAAATTGCACCTGAATATGATGGCTCTTGCATCAGTTTCTCCTCAGATGGTACCTTGTTTGCTGTGTGCAATGGGCTAATTGTTGAGGTTCAAAGCTCTGATTCTAAAGAAATCATGGTCAAATTCCATATAACCAAAGGAAATATCTGGTGCTGTTGTTTCTCCCCTGATAACAGGGTTATTGCAGTAGCTGCTGGTAGTATTGTGTATGTTTGGGACATTACTGGTACAGACCCTCACCTCCTTGAGACCTTCTGTGCTCAAGGCATTGTCTCCCTTATATTCTCCTCCCCTTCCTCCCTCATCTCAGCATCAATTGACTGTTCAGTCAAGTTCTGGGAGATTGAAACCTTATCCACAGACCCAGTCCTAGCTAATCAAAAGTCTACACCTCTTGCTTCAGCTCCAGTCAAGTCTATCACTCTGCAGGCAAAAGATGGTATTGCCATCTCAAATCATTCAGATGGGATGGTAAAGATTTGGGATATCTCAACTGGCCTCTGCAAGGCATCCCTCCAAGCCCCAATCAAGGATCCCAACCAGATAGACACCAGGATGACTAATGGCAGGTTGGTCTCTGTTTGGTGTACAGATGAGAAAATCTGTATCTGGGATGCTGAAAAAGGGGAACTTCTCAGAACATTAAATACATCTGAGAGTGAACTCACAGACCTCAGGATATCAGGGGATGGATCTAAATTTTTCTGCCTGTATAGACTCCCCTATGGTCCCAGCATTCAAGCCTGGTCTATACGAACAGGAAAGGTTGTGGGGAAAGTGGCACTTCGTGAAACCCTATCAGATGATTCTTTCTTAACCATTGATGGCCAAAAAGTCTGGGCTCATTCATTCCTAATCTATAAATCAAGTATAGGGTGGGACTTTGGGATCCTAGGCTCATCTCCTGTCAAGCTACCAGATATCTCTCAAGATGGGGCTCACCCAGATCTTATTGGTGGTGTCAAGAAGAGGTCATTTCTACCTGGGATCCAGGATGCAGTCACTGGAAAGGTAGTTTTGCAACTACCTGAGAGGCTTGCAAGGTGTTTAGATTCACAACATGATGGTCAGTATCTAGTTGCTGGTTATGACTCTGGAGAAGTGTTGATTGTGGAGAGTAAACGTGCATTTCACTAGGGATCTGTAGCCTATGTTTTTGTCTGCACATTCTTATAGTTCTATATGCCAAAAATATCCTTTCCAGATAACTAAAAAGTTTCAGCTTGTACTATATAGTTAACTACCAAGGTATCCATCTAAATGCATGCATCCTACTTCATAGTCTGTCTTCTCAGGGCATTCAAGCTCAAAGTTCCCAGGCTTTCAGGTTTCTTCCATCATTTGGGCACCGGTGGTGGATAGACAGTCTAGTACAATTGATGCTGGGGGTAGAGGATCTATTGGAAGGGAGTGAGCAAATTTCATGATACCATTAGATGGTACAAGGATATTTATTGATTATGGCTTATCCCAAGGTCTACAAACAAACAAAACATGAGATAACTGAGTTTGTGAGTATGATCAGGTAGAAGAGATAGGAAGAGGAGTGATAAAAACTGAAACAAGAGTGAACAAAAATGAGCAGGTGACAAACAGCAGAGGATGGTCTCCTGCAAATGTCAATGGTGATGGAGAGAAAGGAGAAACTCCTGTGGAAATATTAAACTCCACAGACTAATAGATTGATCTAGCCCATGGTCCATCATGATCAGAACATAGGATGCCCAAGCCTCCAGGTCAAAGTTGAATGTCCAGGAATGCTCCATCCATGGCAGTATTTAACAACCAGACTGTTAGCCAAGGCAACACCCCACTGCAATCCAGAAAAGGCACTCACCAGTGGCTGCTTCAGTATTTTCCTAACCTTGGGACCCTTCATTAAACATGCACCCACAAGATCCTCGGTAGCTCTCAGGAACCTCCCCTCTTGCGTCAGCCTCAGTGCCAGCTTACTGGCAATACACCACCGCAACCCCAGAATACTCATCATCCTTGCCCCACCCTGAAGACTGACTCACATGCTCCTCTGTTTCCTCTCCTTGTCCTCCTTTGATTTCTGTCTCCTGCAAACAACGAACATTGGCTTACTGGGAGACAATGTGCCTTGAAGGTCTTCTAAACCTGAGCCACCCGAAGCCTGGCCTTCAGAGAGCGGGGATCGGTCCAACATATGCTCGATCAAGGAAACTCTGAGCCACGAGACATCCGACTTGGCGGTATACTGGGCCCCCTGAACGAGTTCTGGCTATGCACCACGGTCAGCATTTCGATAGTCAGCCATCCTCGGGTGAAGAGTCCCCGAAGAGTAGAAGCACCCACACTCATGCAAATCGAGGTACCGACGAAAGTGTTGACAATCAAGCTGATCAACTCTTCCGACACTTCGAATCACAAATTTTGGTCCGTCCTTCGGAGTTGAAAAGGGTGTTGGAGGATCTAATATCTGTGAAGTCATAGAGTCACAGAAAGGGAAGAACACATGTCAAACGTTCATTCTTGATCACGACGTGGGGAAGGGGCGTGAAAGGTTCACCTCAGTGGATGTCCGACGGACATCGTACAAGTATGTCAACCCCTCTAACACGGTCAATGCGACTTTCCCGACGACATCGACATCAATGGGTCCAATCTGCTTACAAATCCCGTCCAGCGATCCCTTGTCCAATAACCACGCATATGCAGATGCAGGGATCCGAGATGAAGGCGCTGTAGAAGGAAATGATGTACGGCGAATTGCAGTCGTGTATGATTTATGATTCCCCAGAATCCATTTCCTTGCTGACAGGTTTGCATCGATGAACACGTTCTGTGTGCGTATGAATTACGTCGGAGGGGAACAAATAGCGGCACGACGCACGACAGGGGATATAGGTTTCGAGTAAGATGTGGGCGAACGTGAACTAGAATTGAACATGCGTACCTTCTCGACCATAATCGTCCCTACAGGGGCACACCCAACCCTCTTAACGCTCCGTCCATTCCTCAAGCTCTTGAATATCCTTCAGATCCTCCCCGAAATTCGCGAGCTTCTCCGAAAGCACGTTATGGTATATTTTTGACGCCGAAGCTGTCGGCAAAGCCGAGGATGATAGATCGTTCGAGACGGTCAACATGTTCTCGTTGTGATTGTGGGATGCGGTAGAGAACCTCGGTGCTTCAGGGATCGTCGGTGGCGGTCTCTTCTTTCCGGTCGTCGACTTGGTTCAACTGGAAGGACCGGAGGCGGGTCGGGGGCCACGACATCACGGATGGGTCAGGAGTGGGACTGAGCTGGTGGACTTTAAAGTTCTGCTTCTTGCATATTGGGGTGGCCTGAGTACGAAACTAGAGCCGAAGAGAGGGGAAGAAAACTGAGAGAGAAGATGAACAAGACTGTAGTCAAATCCTCCGGAGACTTCAGCCTCTCGAGATGGGAAGTTTCTCCACAGCCCCGTGCCAGATGATTTCGGATATGAGCCGCAACCGGCGATGACAATCTCCGTGCCGGTAGAGATGCTCGACATCCAATCAAGTAAATGCGAGTTCAAGATGAACCCCTCCCAATCAAAATCCCCATTGGTGAAGAGTGGTACAGGAGTTAGATCCGCGAGGGTGATTCGAAGCATCATCCGATATAGAAAAGCGTTTGTGGGGGAGGCTGGTGTCGATATGGTGGAACCTGGTTATGTTCTGGGAGGACAAATCCTTCCGTTGCTCCCAATACGGTCCTGGTTCTACATCCCACTCCGAGAGCCGAGTGGAGTAAATAAATCCATGTCGCCTCCCGAATGAGTCCGCCTGTGTTGTCGGTGGATCCGGCGGCAGTTGAAACTTCGGCCCCCTCGGTCTCTTCCCGTCGGAAATGGACCGAGTCTTCACGGAGGAGCTGCGGCTCCACCTCCTCCGGGAGTCGGGTTGGGCATTCGGACCAGTGAACCGATCCCACCTAACTCTGGAACGACTTGAGGGTGCGAGCGCATCCTTGATACCACACATTCCTGCGGACATCACAATATACGAAGAGCCGAAGGAGAGCAATCGTGGTCTGGTACGGACAGTCGCATAACGCCGTAGCGGCAGAAACGGTGCAAATGTCGAACATGAATCCTAATGGCGAGGTAGCGATGATCACCGCCGTAACTGCTCGATTGATGTTCCATGGGCACCTTGAAAGCCAATAACAGAACAGTAGGGGTGCGACCTGAAGCATGTTGGGGAGAGTTTCCGCCATGACACCGAAGTGCTGCGCTACCATCCCGGTCACCTCCCCACGCCAATGCCTACTCCATATCAGCCTCCTACGCGTCTCGATTTGATCGTATCGGCCCAGCTACTGCTTCCCAGGCATGACGAGACGAGCAGTAAGAACCGAGACGACGAGATTAACATGTATCGTGCATTGAACACCGACGTAGCTGTTGTCAAAGAATTTTTAATCGAGAGAAGGAGGATTGACGCGTTGTTCTCCGAAGGCGGTGGCGTTAACGTTCTGAGCGAGTACGCGAAGGAGTTTTGTACGTTTCGCTGAAATCCTCTTTAATAACTTGTTGAATGTCAACGATGAACATTGAACTCATAGCGGAGAACGATCCGGCCTAGGACTTGATTATTTCTGTCCCACACGCCGCATATAGTTCCCACTCACGAAGGCCAATGCAGTATTCAAGTTCTTATCCCACTCATCCGCCCCACCGCCCCACCCATGCCCTCTTCGTATAGCAACTCCGCGCGGGAAGTCATAGTCCGGTTCGCGGTAAACAGGAAATACGATCCCAAAGTCCGATTCAACGCTTCCTCGGACCTACAGCAGGTTCATCCAGCCGGTACGATCTGAATCCAAAGAATACACTCACATGTTAGCTTGATTTCATCCCGAGGGCCTGCTTTGCTGTCGTCGCTCGTGGAGGGTGACGGGAGAGGAGGAGAGGCGTGGCGCACATCCGAAACGTACACAATCGGGTGTCCCAGCGTCGACGGTATATGCACACAAGTATGGTGAATTCACTACACCCAAGGAACAAAAAGAGTCTGGTTGGCCTTTATACCCACACGACCGGGTAACGAGGGAGCATCGCGATATAGAGCTGAGTTCATACATGGACCGGAGCGGATGTCGTGGGTGTTCCGAAGTTAGATCGGGGTCAGGCGCCGTGATGTCGACGTTTATCCCAAGTCGCGTCGGGAGGGAACCAAGAAATGGGGGGATGTATATACATTTTGCAAAGAAGAGTGGTTTAGTGTGTTTATCTACTGTTTCGCCGCTCGCAGTATTAGAAAACCGCGTTCTCATGCATCGATTCACAACCCATAAGAGCTAGCGTGTGCAGAGGCGAACAGGTTCACTTATGACGGAGAAAAGAGCCCATCATCAAAGCAGAAACAGGTTGCAACGAGCGCGGATTTAACTGATACTTCTATCGATAACATAACGGGGGGTGCGCGACGATTATTCGACCCCGAATCAAGACCTCCACAATCCATCCATGAACGCGGTAGCACGTCCGTCCACCAAAGACGGCACCGCAATAGTAATCGAATGGAAACCTATGCAGGACAGGGGAGAGGGCACACGACCACCCTATCGTACGGGTGGGGATGGTGATGAGGGGTCTACACATCCGTTCACGCTCTTGTAAAGTTGTATAGCTCGTGAGTGGGACGCATCTGGAGCACTTCGGGGCGTGCCTTTTGGGAGGATAAAACGGGGGAGATGAACGTGGAACAATTTGTGGACCCCCGCAACTCTCTGGAAAAGTTATAAGGAGATAGGTCAGTACGATAGTAGAGCGGAGGGGAAGGATTAAGGAAACGGGAAAACGTACAAATTGGTGACAAAGCCCACCAACAATGGCCTCAGCCGTTGTACCCAGTATCTTATGCAACCCGACATGTCCATTGTCAACTGCCTTCGTCACCATCTGCGGATCCATCACCGATTTCCGTTTTAATGCCCTTCCGATTCCCCACTACCGAGTGACGTGATCCCCCAGAGTGTAGGTGCTGAGTGCGTTCAAGGTGATCTTCGTGTAGTCGGCGCCGGGGTTGACGTTTGGACGCGAGTGGAGGAACATTGGGAAGTAGGCTTCGAGGGTTCTACGGCCTAGACTCAAAAGAGAGTCACTAAGTTAGAGATCCGCTCGTCCACGCCTTGGACTCGGGCATACGAAGGGGCGGTGGATGATTTGGGGTGAATGAAACCGGCAAGAGCACTCACCGGTAAACGCAAACCTCCTTGTGTCCAACAACCCTCAAAAGTCGGACGACTCGCGCGCGTCGACAACCTCATCATCAACTCCGGTGGAAACAGACGGGGAGGGGGCGGGAGCATCCGAATTCACCCACGGCAGATGACAATCCCGGATGTCAACGCTATGCACCTGATGTGAGGAAACAGGCTTTCTACCAATCCAGGTCACAGCTCTAGAAATCCACCGCGGCGTCGCCCCAGAATCTTTCGTATACTCACTTGCAGGAGATATCCTTCAAGTAGCGCTGTATCTGCGTTGAGCGTCTGAATTGAAGCCACGAGGTCGATCATCCACTATCGCACTACCATCTACGTTCTTCTACATCCGCCCACGCCGATCCAACACGAACATGGACGACATACGAGATTCACTCTCCGGAATGAAGAAGAAATTCAAGCAGCGACTAACAGGGAAAAAACACAAACCGGACGGAACGGGGACTAACCCCGGTGGGGAGAGAGCTGACTCAACGAGCTCGCTTCCGCAACAAGACTCTCACGTCGTAGTAGGCGAGAGTTATGGCCGAGAAGGGGATGGAGCCAACGCAGGTGGAGAGCAAGCTTTTTCGACGGATCGACTTCAGCTTGATGAGCCAGAGCCCGTGACTGCGCATGGAAGCGATAACGGCCAAGAAAGGGGAAAGGCAGACGTCGAAGTTGCGGTGGGAAGCGGACGAAGTGGAGAACTCGAGGGAGTCAATCCCTCTCCATCCGCTCCTTCGATCTCGCGTGGTGGGGTACCCGACAGTACGTGAACACGATTAGTCCTGTCGCTGCCTCTGATTGATCCTTCCGACAATATAGACACCCCTGCCCTTCCTGACGATGGACCAGAAGTTGTTCGCCCCGACGAGACCCCCGAATCGAACGCCGCCGCGGATGAGAAGAAATCAAACTCCAAGTCTACGGGGTCTGATGCCATGGTTGAATTGTTTCGTGGGGTGAGAGACTCCGCGGGTGCCTTCAGCCCGCTCAGATCTCTCGCGAGGTCTCTCTGTTTTATTCTCAACAGTTGCGAGGTATGGCCTCCCTCCCACA
>Ga0307513_10005257_pt1 | contig 17146 bp, 22 predicted proteins | sample 15_EM_MG_FD_202174 | JGI IMG/M metagenome (GOLD analysis project Ga0307513, IMG submission 202174) | Populus trichocarpa ectomycorrhiza microbial communities from riparian zone in the Pacific Northwest, United States - 15_EM | ecosystem: Host-associated > Plants > Roots > Unclassified | place... | reverse complement strand
AACTGTGAATCACACTCCCCTGCATGACGTACGTTACCTACTCAGCACGTAACCGCACGAGGCGGAAGCTGATTGACGTTGACGTTTGGGAGTTTCCCACGTACACGGACGTTGTTGCGTTTTTTTTAAAAAGAATTATAACGCGCCTGTTTTTTTCCCTTTCCTTTCCTTTCCTTTATTTTGTGGTCTTTCTCCTTTGTCTCGTCGGGTGAGAGATTGGAATCTACCACGTGTAGGAGATACATCGCGCATCGAGTCTATTGCACGCTCCGCTATCTCCGGCTCTAACCATATATTCACTTCATCTCATTCATTCATTTGATTTGAATTCATTCACCTTCCTTTATTCTTTCCCCGTTTCACACTTACCAACACATGTCTAACCATAAACTCCTCCATCATCATCAGCATCGATCACTACAACCCACTGGTCCGCCAGGCCCAGGTGGCGGTCCGTCAGGGACGAGTGGGAATTCAAATAACAACAGCGGCGGTGGAGGCAGTGGCGCCGGGGGTGCAGGGCCACCGGGTTCGTCGGGACCGCTGCCTGGTGGGCAGGTGGGACCGGGGCAGTTGGGCGTTGGCGTTGGGCCGGGGGGTCCTGCGGGTGGGCATGGTGGGCATAGTGGGCCCGGGCTCGTTCCCGGGCATGGGCATGGGCATGGACATGGACATGGTGGGCCTGGGGTTGGGGTGAATGGGGAGAGGGAGGGTGTGCGGGAGAGGGAGCGGGAGAGGATTGTGTTGGGTGAGGGTAGGGAGAGGGAGGCGAGGATGGAAGGGCGTGGTGCCGGTGGTGCTGTGGTGGGAGGAGCCGTGGGTGCTGCGCGTGCGAGGGTCGATGATTCGCTTGATGGAATTCGACAGGAGTTTGACATGATGGTGCAGGAGATGGGTGCGTTGAGGTCACAGAGGGACGAGTATGAAGCCAAGAGTACGTTTTTCTCCTCCCTCTCATTTCGTTTCAGTTCTTCTAACACCTCCTTGATAGTCGCAGCACAAGTCAACGAACTCAATATCATCCGCCAATCATTGTACGACCTCGAAACGCAACATGGTAAAATCCGCGTCCACTACGAAGAAGAGCTTCTCCGCGCCCGCGCAGATGGCCGCGCAGCAATGGCAGCTGCAGCCGCTGCAGCAGGCCCACCACCCCCACAAGGCATCGCCTCGCTAGCATCTTCCACTGCCAACGCCAGCAGTAGTAGCAACAACAGCGGCGGGCTTGGCGGGCCGGGAGGGTTGGCGACTATGGGTCCTGGAGGGCCCGGGGGTGTGATTGGGCTAGGCGGTCCGCCGGGGTTGGGAGGTGTGGGCGCACCGGCGGGGATGTATGCTGATCCGTATTATAGTCGGGATGGGCGAGATAGGGAGCGAGACAGAGAAAGGGATCGAGACCGGGACAGAGACCGAGATCGGATGGTGGTGGTTGGCGAACGTGGTGGCGGGGGCGAACGGATGGACGGACGGGATCGGATGATGGTCGATCGGGATCGGGATATGCTGCATATGCGTCCTGGCGAGCGGATGCCGGAAAGGGAGATCAGCGTCCGAGAGCGCGAGCGCGAGCGGGATAGGGAGCGGGATGTGAGAGAGCGCGATCGGGATCGGATGGTGGTTGATGGGCCCCCACCTCTGCCTAACCACCGCGACATGCCTACAAGGGATCGAGAACGGGAGCGCGATAGAGATAGAGACCGCGACCGTGAGCGCGACCGCGCCGATCGTCTTGTAGACCCGCGCGACCCGAAACGGCTCAAGGGAAACAGCAACGTCAGTGCCGCTGGCGGTAGCACCGGTAAAGACCGCCCGGACCATTTTTCGCCCTCGCTGGGGCCAGGACAGACGCCCAAGCTTCCGCCTCCCCCGAGTAGTACTGCGAACCCGAGTAACACGCTTGGGTTGGGTGGGCCTTCGTCGTCGTCGTCTGTAGGTGGGACTAGTGGCGGTGGTAGCAACAACGGAGGTGCGAGTGGGACTGTGAACCCCCCTGCTGCTGGTACGGGCCCAGCCTATCCTGGTGGTGGTGCGGGACCAGGTACGATGGGGATGGACGCCAACTCGCTCGGGCTTATCCCGCTTGGCGCTGCTGCTTCGAGCGGCGGCGGTGGTGGTGTCGCGGGTGGCGATCTCCGTGTTGCCCCCGGTAGCAGTGCGGGTGCTGGTGCTGGTGGACTTGGTGGACCCCCGGCTCCGACGAGTTTCCCGGACGATTTGGATATCCACAGTGTTGCGCCCGAGCTCAAGAAGGAAGGGAGTGATTGGTTTGCGATATTTAATCCGAAAGTGAAGAGGGTATTGGATGTGAGTTTGGTGCATACGTTGATGCATGAGAGGTGTGTTTCTCTTTTTTCTTTTGTCTTTTTTTCCGTTGGTAGGAAGGATCGTGGCTGATGTTGTTTTTTTTACTTTTCTTTTTTCCTGCGATAGTGTGGTGTGTTGTGTGCGGTTCTCGGCTGATGGAAAGTTCCTCGCGACGGGGTGTAATCGTACGGCCCAGATATATGATACGAAGACGGGTCAGAAAACATGGTCAGTTTGGGATTTTGCGTTTTGAGTGGTGTTTTGCTTGCTGACTATCCTTTTTTCCTCCCTTCCTCTTACCTCCTCTTCGTGTTCCTCTCCTGTTATCTTGCCCTATCCCTACTGCTGCCGCGTAAACTCAACCTTGCCCTCGAACCCTCGAACTCACTAACCACCAACAACGCCAATACCAACACACAACACCAACAAACACACAGCGTCCTTACAGACGAATCAGCAGGCAAATCCGGCGACTTGTATATCCGCAGTGTGTGTTTTAGTCCTGATGGCAAGTATTTGGCTACTGGGGCGGAGGATAAGCAGATTCGGGTGAGTTTTTTTGTCCGAGTTGATTTTTGGAGTTCGGAGAGTTTCGTGCTTCGACTCTTTGTGGATGGAGGATTTTTTGAGTCTGTTGGGCTTCGCAGGCTTGTTTGTTCTCTGATGCTTTGTGCTGTGTTGCGTTGGCTCGCTTTGCGAACTTGCGGCGACGCGTGCATATTTCGATTATGGAGCTAGCCAGGACGGTTTTCCTACTATCAAATATTGAATTGCTTTTCTTTCTCTCTCCTTCCTTCCTCCTTCCTTCCACAATAACCTATCAACGAACCAACTAACCCTTCTTCCCAATCAGATCTGGGACATCGCCAAAAAACGCATCCGCAACATCTTCGACGGCCACCAACAAGAAATCTACTCTCTCGACTTCTCATCTTCAGGACACATCATCGTCTCCGGCTCGGGCGACAAAACCGCACGGATCTGGTCCATGCACGACGGGTCCTCCACTGTGCTCACCATCAACGACCCTGATTCCCTCAACAACGACGCTGGAGTCACCTCTGTCGCCATTTCCCCGGACGGGCGGTGGGTCGCCGCGGGGAGTTTGGACACGGTGGTGCGGATCTGGGAGGTGGCGACGGGCAAGTTGGTGGAACGGTTGAGGGGGCATCGGGATAGTGTGTATAGTGTGGCGTTTACGCCTGATGGGAGGGGGTTGGTGAGTGGGAGTTTGGATAAGACGTTGAAGTATTGGGATGTGAGTGGGTTGAATGTGGGTGGTCCGGGTGCGGGGGTGAAGAGTAAGAAGGAGGGTGCGGCGGCAGCGGCGGTGGCTGCGTCGAGTGCGGGAAGTAGTGTGGGGAGGAAGGATGAGAAGGCCAGTCAGTGTACGATGAACTTTACGGGCCATAAAGTACGTTCCTTTCCCCGCAAAGCCAAACTGACACTAACCACATCTTGTGTTTCCCTCTCAGGACTATGTCCTCTCCGTTGCCGTTTCCTATGACGGCGCCTGGGTCGTCTCGGGCTCCAAAGACCGCGGCGTGCAATTCTGGGACGCGCGTACGGCGATTGTGCAGTGCATGTTGCAGGGGCATAAGAATTCAGTGATATCGATCGATTTGAGCCCTGCGGGGAATGTGTTGGCGACGGGGAGTGGTGATTGGCAGGCGAGGATATGTGAGTTGGCTATTTTTATTATTATCTTTGTTGGCGTTTGGGGGCAGAGAATGGATGGCATGCTGACCTAGGGCTTTTTTTTAAAATAGGGAGCTATAATACGGCGCCTGCCTAAGGTGTCCATCCGTTGAGGCTAGCGTTGAGTTTGAAAATCGTTTATGGCCAGACGGCACCCCTCTTCCATCTCTCGTCTTCGCTGTCTGACAACATCATCATTATACCGTCGCTGCCATTGCATGTTTCACGCTCTCTCGCACTCTCCCTTTCCGTTGGCAAAAGTTTTAAAGTTGCTTCTTTCTTGCTTGTTGTAATTACTCACTGATGAGTGCTGCCATCCTTCTTTCTTTTTTCTTTCTCCCTTTTTTTTTTTTTCTTTCACTGTTTTCTCTCGCCAATTTCCTGTCACCTTTGCATTCTTTTTTTTTTTGTGAACATTACAAGCGAGTTTGTTGTTACTTATACAGAATACAGTGCGATCCCTTGCTGCTCTCTTTTTTTTCTTTACGATTATTGTTGTGATTGTGTGGTGCTGCTGTGCAAAAATAAATTTCTGTTTCTCTCTCTCATTTTGTTTTTGTTTCGAGGTTGGTAAAATTGGTCAAGGAATTATAGACATTTCTGTGAACGAATTATGTCCACACGTCAACGACGCGTCTAAGAACAGTGGCGATAAATATATGGATGATAATGTGATGGTTAATGCCCTTCAAGTTGTTGCGACGAGGTTGGGCCTTATTCGAACCTCGCTGATATGTTGAACATCGACGGCGGTGTTGAAGTGAGTAGCATGTAAAACACCTTCAATGGAGTAACTTTCCTGGTATCTTAAGATAGATATTCATTCTTCGCAATTAGATGCCTCCGTACATCATGAAGGCGCTAACTATGAAATACCTAACTAACTGATTCCCAAATTACCATTTATCAATGGCCACGCTGTCAGTAGGGGAGATGAGCTGCAGTCGACATATGAGCAGACCGTACAGAGTGGTCAGCATGGGCCGCTGACTTCTTAGCATGGTGCGCAGGGGCAGCATCACCAGATCTGTAGGACTGGGCGTGGTTTTGCGCGGTCTATACATGGTCGTGGGCAGTCTCTAGATGGTGACTGAGCATGACTCTGTTGGTCGTGGTGGTCCTCAGAATGGGCGGGATGACCCCCCGTCAGTATGGGCATGAGCGTCCGCTGCGCGGGTATGTGTGAGAGCAGCATCTATATGACCTCCAATGGCGTGGGCATGGTCTTTGGAGGCGGCTGCAGCTCCATGGGATCATTGAGCCTTCCCAACAGATAAACGAGCGTCACAGATGGACCCATGCGAAGGTCCGTTGAGCGCCTTTGCAGAGTGGTACCACGCATGAGTATCATGACTGGCAGCCTTCCTTTGGTGCTCGGTTGCTTGATCCCTGTGATGCCGAGTAGCGGCCATGTAGACATGTGGATGTGCTGCGTTATCCTTTGCATATATGTGATGGAGGTTTTCCACAACGGTATGCGCGTGTTGAGCGTCATAGTGTACATTTTCCGCCAGAGTATGGTCGTGCGCCGCATCCTAATGAGCAGTAGTGTGAGCATTTTGTTTAGCTAAGGGCAGGTTATTCAGCGAATGCTAGAATGGCGGAATTTGGTGACCTCTAGCTAACTTTGGATTAATGAGGTTGATACCCCCTTGACTAACGCGCCCGAGACGCTTTGAATAGGGGTGAAGCTGACCTTGATATGCTGTGACAGGATATTTCCAATCAATCCGGAAGTTACCGCATGTGGGTGAAAGTCTGCACTCATTGTATGAGAGACCGGAGCGACATGATACTCATACATACCGTTCGGGGCCGTGGCCAATGGCAATATGGGGGTGGATTTCATCTTTACCCAAGGATTATTTGTCAGCTCTAAGCTAGCGAAGAAACCGCGGTGTGGTGAAGGTGTGGTGCCTTACCGTTAATAGGACACCTCCCACTGGTTTTAGCTGGGGTGGCTTCCACTATGTCACCAATAGCCGGCTGGAAAGGGTTGGGGGGTGGGCACAGCCGGGCCAGATCCAACCAAGAGCAAGATACCGGTGAACAACGAAGACAGTGAGGAACGCATAATCAAAACACTAGATTAACAAGTACAAGTTAGAACGATAGGAGGATTGAAAGGAATACTTCTCACCTCGCGAAAACCAAGGGAAGGGAAAGAAGTTAGAAGTTATAAAGATGCCGCGAATAGGCGAAACCAGCTCTGAAAATCATTCCTTGGGTCAGAAGTGGCTTTTATACAACTTAAATCAGGATTATACAATTGGACATGAACACTCCAGCTAGTCGCTAATCGATAGACCCACTTTGCGTTTAATGCGCCCTTGCCCTTTGTTTAAATCTAAGGTAAATCAGGTATATTCAACGACATGAGGAAACGCGAACTTGAAGTGGGTCCATTGACTAGCGACTAGCTGTCACTGTTTTTGGCACCTCAGCTGGGGACCTGGGGTGGGCAATTGCGCCTTGCTGTTTCAGTGCTAGCACCTTTCATCGACGGATTCTATGCCTCGTTCCATTGACAGAATCGAGAGCTCTTAAAAGCGATATCTCGGAAGCGCCTGGAATACAACGATCGATCAATCAGTGATCAGCGAAGAACTTTTCACTCAACTCTCTCGATAACCAACCGACTCCGACATCCACAGGCCTAGGGTTTCATGGCCCTCAACACGACCGCTCCAAACGCGTACGTATTTAGGCATAAAGAACCCAACCTTTGGGAGCGTGAGAGGCGCAGAAGAGAAAGACAAAAGATTGTCAGTGAAAGTCATTGCCACTTTTGCCCACAGCAAACGTGACAATAAGATAAAGGCCGCGAGACCAGACGGCATCGGAGTCTCCTTCTAGGCAACGGTACGAAATTTAGACTCTGCAGTGGATGACGGCAAGACGACAGGGAAGGCTTACAAATCTGTCGGTCCTCCTGTCCAGTTAGCCTGGTCCCAAAGGAGCACATAGATCTCAGAAACGTACTTGTGATGTGGTGGGTTCAGACTACTGTTTGAGTCTGCTCAGTCCCTCTCACCTTTTCTACATTCCCTCCCTAGACGGCGTTTTCGGTTCAATTTTTTGAATTCATGCCATGTACGTACGGACGATAAATTTATAAAATATAGCTAACTTTGTTCGTGATTTCGCTATAGCTGGGGAGAGTATTTTCCACCAAGAGCACCCTACCGCTCTCGACGACAATGGGCGCCGGCATTAATTCATTTCAAGTCACTTCGCTGCAACAAACATTCCTCCTCCAAAATACCGACCCTCTCCGACCTGCGCCTCGTTGCCGGTATGCTCGATGTACGCCGTGTTGCTAATCATCAACAGCTCGTATCGCGCGGGAACATGAATCTCCGATTTCTTCTTCTCTATCTTCCTCCTCTTTTCTGGTCTTTTAGCCCCTTTTTCGTGTTCTGAAACGAATGGCCAGCCGACTAGGTTCGAATCCCTGCCCAGCCAGGATCCCTCGCCGTCCGTTTGATGGACAAGAACAATGGGCTTTAAATCCACCTCGAACGTCTTCTTCAAGCCCTTATACAGGTACGCATCCACACCCTTTAAGTATTCTGGTTTGATGCTGGCCAAGCGATACAAATGCCTCAAAGGAAACACAACCTCGTCGATCGACTTGGAGGTTTGCAAGTCCTTGATCATCGCGATCAAATTTTCTAAAATGACATCACGGTTTGCGTCCGGTCCCGACAAAGGGAAGAGGGGTTTCATGGTATTGGATACACATTCGCCAGAACCGCGCTGAAGGAGGTCATCGTTATCTTCATCTTCATCCTCGTCCGATTCGAAATCATCCTCATTGCCTTCGACATTGACGTCAAATTGAAGGACGATGCGGGTTCCGTCCGTAACGTTCTCCACTTTGTGCTCAATATCGGTGTAGAATGCAACGATCTGGAAGCCTAGGCTGGACACTTTCTCTGCGACAGATTTCTGGGACTTGTCTCCATCCCCGCCTTTGTTTTCATCCTTCTCAGATCTCTTGAAGTTGCCTCCATCCCCGCTTTCGTCCTCATCCTCCTCGCTTTCGTCCTCGTCTTCATCCTGCTCGTCCTCATCTTTCCCACTCGACCGTTCAACCGACTCCACATGCATGTCAACATCTACTGTTTCCCCCTCATGTCTGAGTCCCAAACTCCCGCCCTTCCACTCGGTGTTCAATGCAACCAAGACTGTGGCATGGTGATTATCACCATGTGTTGTGTCTCGATGCCAATCAAAATGCCCTTCCTTCCCATACACTGCGAGTTTATATAGCTTGATCGTGACGGGCTTATCCACAAACAGGGATTCGAAAATATGAGTTTCGATGAGCTTGTAGAACCCCTTTTTTGCATCAGGTTGCGCCCCAGAACCAATAACTATATCCGCTGCAACAACTTCTCTCCCATTCCGATATTCCAGATCCATGACGGTCTTGTCACCCCTTCCGAAAGGCGAAGGCTTGCTCTTTTCGACGATCTTCTCGACGTTCGGATTTCCAAATGTTCCAGCATCTTCTCCGCTGATTGTAAGTGAAATATCAGCGAGTGGTAGTATTTCTTTGTAGTGAGTGGCAGTGAAAGATGTAGCAGGCGAGTTGGATAGTTTGGTGAGGGCATTGCTAAGAGAGGTCCTCGTTTTCACGGGGATGCCATCATCGCCCCAAGTATCCATGCCTTCTATTCGGTCCCTAACAGAGACGTAGCCCACGATTTCATGGTTTTGGTGTCCTTCGATTTCAGTCATTATTATTGGATTGTGATGATGGTATGTGGACTATATTCAGTGTCAATGCGGAGGGTGCGAGTAAAGTAGGCTGAGACAGAGACATGTCTCGAAGGGATCTTACATTTTGGGACATTCTCGAGACCTTTCAAACATTAGTACGGTTTTTACACCCACCATTGTTGAGATCTACAAGTCCTAGACTTGTTATCTTTTAGATTAGATTCGTCTCTCTTGTGTCATATTGGTTACATCCTAATATCCTCGGTTATTTTCTTCTCGTGGGACCTCAGCGGCCAGCCGTTTACCTACTCTTAAACAATGCTGAGGTTTATATTTTCATTATCATTTTATCTCTCCTTGACTCATATACCGTAGACTCTCTTTCTTCAATAGGTACATGATAATTCAGCGGTTACTTTTAAACGTTGCTGGGAATCCCTTTCTTCAATAACCATGGCGCGTTCCTTGACCTTGCATAATTCTCCGGTGAAATGTGAAATTCGATCAACCATGCATGAGTCGTTTCATGAGGACCAGGAATGGGAACGGGTTTCATTCTACCAAGGCACAGACTAAGGATTTATGGCAGATAAGAATACTGTCGCATTTTACTAATCAATTCGTCTCAAGACAGGGTAACACCGGGAGAGTATGAGAGGGTACTATGCCGTGTTTTTTGAACGGTTTGTTAACGGTTTGCTCGTGGGCAGAGTAGCAATTTTTCGCCTGTATATTATTAACCCTTATTACGCGGTGATCGTTCCCAAGTCAAGTAGGCAAATATATTGAGATATTTTTTGCTCCGCACTGCGGCACTGTCCAAATTTCAGAGAGGAAAGCAGAATACAGGTACGAAAATACGGCACAATGTCTCCTTCCAGAGTAATCCGAAGTGGCTGTGGTGGCAGATAACATAGGGGCATGGCAGATAACATTGAGAGTGGCAAATAACATATGTAGCCATTCTATCTCTTACAGGAAAAAAATGAGACACAACAGTTAAGAGGGAGGGGACATTGAGGGTGTGGATGGAATCTGCCAGGCAGATAACTGGCAGATAACATACCCACTCTCATGGCCGATAAACCATTCGGAGGCGTGGTATGTAATAAACAGACTTCATACATCGTGGGCCGTAGGGTACATCGCATATATCGCAACCTGTCTAGGAGAGACCTCGCCCGTGATTGTTTCTACTGCTTGGGCTGCCAGACTCTGCCCCCTGCTTCATATATCATGAACCGTAGGACACTTCACATATATCACAGTCTGGCTAGGAGAGACTAGGTAAGATTCTCTTACAATCGTTCATAAATTTCACCCAGCAAAAGGAGAATTCTGTAAGCCTGGTGGCTTACCACCATATATACCGCTGAGCAAGTGAATGTACAGACATTCACTTATTTGACCTTTTGGTGTAGCGGCTAGGCGCGGCGGTCTGGCCTGCTTACAAATTCTTGCATTCGATCACAACATGATTCCAAGGAACTCAACCTAGTTTGGAGCTCTGCTATTATGTTTGTTGGGTGGAATACGAATCTCCCTCCTCTCTGGTTTACCACCTTAACCTTACACAAGGGTAGAACATGGCAATGGTAAAACCCTCGTCTTCCTTTCTCTGTTTTCTTTCGCATGGTTTTTCTTGGGTTTTTCCTCCTGGCATGGATCTATGTCTCTGCCTCTGTAGAAGCATCCAATATATTTGTCACTCACACAAGGTTCACCGTGCATCACCAGGCATCACCAAACTCCCAATAATAGCACTGTGCCGGTCCGGCTGCTCATACGAACTCTCAAAAAATATACTGTTTGTGTTCCTGCCAGGTATGTTTTCCCTCTGGCTGCCCCATCCATCCCAATGTGGAATCATCTATTTCTATATGTGCCCCTTGCTCCTTAGTCATGAGAGCAATCTTTTGGCATAAATGCCAGTTACACCCCATGAAACGGAAGGCATTGGATAGTACGGTGGAGTAGGCCAAGGTGCCCCGAGCTGGTCGCTGGCTCTGGGAAGCATGTAGAAGTGGTGATGTGGTCTAACAACGTACAGGAAGTGTCTACCATAGGTCACGTGGTTGTGGTAGGATCACCCTATCACATGTACCCCCCTCCAAAATGGCGACGTCCTCATCACCTTGCAAAAAAGAAAAACACAAAACACAAAAAGAAAAAGAAAACCAACTAAGAGGAAAATGAGTAGAGTATGGAGAATGCGAAAAAAAAGAAAAAGGAAACAAAGCTGAGAACACAAAAACAAGAACAAAGACCTAATCCGAATGAGGAGGACCCAAGCCAGGTCCATCCCTCCCCCTCCCATATAGAAACGATGTCCTCGTCGTCATGGACGAATCCAACCCAATGCCTTGAGGGCCCGACTGAGGTCTGATAGGCGAGGATCTTGATCCCAATCAAGCACTGAGATACGAGATGAAGGCGGAGTAACTTTTGAGGAAATGAAGGGTTCCTTTTTCGATACTTGAGGAGAAATGTGAGGTTTGGTGAATAAAGATGAAGAGCATAATGGCTGTGGTCGATAGCGAGAATGTGGGGTTTGAGAAAAGGGGATGTCCTGGTGAAAGCAAGAGGAAACACGGGAACGGAATGGCTTGGAACGACATTGGAGGGAACCAAAGGGGTTTCATTTCATTGAGCGAAGAGCTGATAAATCACGAGGTGGTGGGCAAATAGATAAAATCGGGAGCGACGCGGCGTCATCTGCCCAGTTGAGAGATGTGGATGGTGGCGGTGACGTTTGTGAGCTGGTGTCTTGAATTCCGAGGGGGATGGTCCATGGTATGTCAGCCTGAACTGCAACATGCAGAGATGGTGGGGGTTTTGGAATGTCAACTTGGACTGCTGCCGTTGTCATCATGGGACGAGGTGGTGGTTCATCTGTCTGAATGGCTACGCCTCGAGGTGGGCGAGCTACCATGATGCAGGTAGTGCTATGGCCAGCTGCGCCCTACACGCGTTTTTCTCGATCTCAGCCAATCTCAATCCCTGTCTCAATACCACTCTCGTTACCTTTCTTGAATCCCGTCTTCAAAACCTCATTAATGTCCATTCCGTCAACCATTTGTGCGCCTTCTGAGTAGCTGATTCGTTTTCCTTTTTTGAACGTGTATCACCAGACGATGCCCAATGCCGAGTTGGGTGGCGAATCCTTGGCGAGACCGACGAGGCGCTCAATCGATGTGTCGTCTGTGATGGGCTTGTAGGAAGGTGAAGACGAAGCAGGTGCTGGTGATGCTGGGGTAGCGGGTATAGATGGTGTGGGTAATGGGGCTGGGGCCAAAGTTGGCATTGCTGGAGAGTTGCTGGATGGGGCCGCGCATGTCGCTTCCTGCTGTTTTGTTGTTGCGGTTCGCTTTTTTGTCGATAACGGCATGTTGCGAGGGTAAAAATAGCTGGGGGTGCATAGTGGGATTCGAAAACGCGAGGGACACGATACGCAAATTTGGGATGGGCTCGTGGTAGCTGGGACTCAAGAACTCGGGATAGGCGCATAACTCGGAGTAGGGACGCAAATAGACCTGTACGTGGGAACGCAGACGCAAAAATAGACGCGAAGAGCCAACGGGGCTCTTAGAGTGGCTCGAGAAGGCTGTAAAGCTCCCACAGGTGACAAACTTGATGATGTGGCGGTGAAAAACGGGGAAAAGTTGACAGTGCCGGGGTAAAATGCGCGTTTAAAGGCCGAAACTCACTCTCATCACCAAGATGGAGTAGGCCGAGGTGCCCTGAGCTGGTCACTGGCTCTGGGAAGCATGTAGAAGTGGTGATGTGGTCTAACGACGTACAGGAAGTGTCTACCATAGGTCACGTGGTCGTGGTAGGATCATCCTATCACAACGGTCAAAAGATATTGAACCAGTCTGGACCAGTTCTTGGTCCTAACCAGTCTTGACCAGTTTTTTGACCTGATGAATTGAAAATTGGACATGTACTATTTGTAAATAATATTAGTTGAGGGTACCTTAAGCTTTAAAATGAGCCCAAGAACGTTCAATATAGTTAGAAATTGGACTTTCTACAATAATATTCAGCAAAGTCTACTATTTTAGTCAACATTGTACAGTTTAATTTATTTCTCCGCCAAATATTAACCATTTTGAGTCATCTTGAGCTCATTTTTGAGGGATAGATTGGGGTACAAATTCACCAGTTCAAAGCGGTCTGAAATGGTCCAGGAAGACTGGTCTTTTTGCAGTCCTTGATTCTCAAAATCCAGGACTGCTGGTTTCCAGTCTTAGTCGGGTCTGGTTCCAGTCTTTTTGCAGTCTTGAGACTGGACTCTCAAACACTAACCCTCCTGCACAAGGCATCGAAAACCTGCAATTTAATTGCTCCACAATGGGTGAACCCACTAACAAGCTGAAAATTGATACTAATAGGTTTATTTTAGAGCTTTTAGACTAACCCAATAACACTATAAATGAACCAGAACCTGTGAAGCAATGAATATATTTGATATACCACTCCTGCCTAAGATCTCAAAAATGCTTGAAAAATGCGCAATTAAATTCCTCCACAAGGACTCAATGTATTAACAAGTTAAAACCTGCTCCTAATAGGTATAATATAGAACTTTAGGACAAACCTAAGGATTCTAGGAATGTGCCAGAACTCATGAAACAAAGAATATATCACTGTAGAAGTGCAGATTGATGGCTTATGCCGTATATAGATTGCTTATGCCGCATTGGGATGACCTTATGTCTCTTTTGGAACGCCTTAATTTATGTCTAAATCCGGCATAAGGTTGCTCCAGACATGGCACATGCACTGCCGTGGCTGAACTATTTTGCAGGGGGTGCAAAATCGTTGTTAGAATTTTTCACATTTTCCGGTCACCTAGTATCCTTATAAGGAAGTTCACGTGACTGCTAAATGTTAACAACTTGCCATCCATTTTGCACCCCCGGCAAAACAGTTCGGCCACGGCAGTGATAGGCACCATGCCCGGATCATAGCCCGGGAAGCGGATCTCCATGTTCCCATGATACTGATCATTCGCAACCTCGAAATTCCACCGAACAACCATTTAATCCTTGATCTCTGGCCAGCATCACCGCAAAACATTCGCTATTCCACCATTCAGTTCGGTCATTAACCTACGTGCAAAGATCGGCCTTCTTGAATGCCTGTAGGTGTCTGAGTCTGAGTCCTTTTTATAGAACGTTTCTGTACGTGTGCTTCATATGGCGGAGTGCAGCAACCCACAGCCTCCGTCCCGAAATTTGAGCGGAGATAGGTTTGGATAGGTCTCATTGTTGACAACCATATTGACAAGCATCACAACTCTCAACGGAACCTGAGAACATGCATAGTAACTTCCGGGACTCTTGTCACCAAGTCACTTAGATTTTTCGGATTCACCCACCTCTTCCCCTATCATGGGGATTTCTCTCCTCTACGACGATGCTAACCCTGTGCTCACCTACTACGGCACACAGTGGGCGCATTCGACGGGTGTAGGCACCATCTTCAACGGCACTATAAGTGTTTGTCATGCAGAGATCCAGAACACGACTTTGCCTCCTTCTCTCAGCCTCAATTTCTATGGTAGGTATCGAGTTTCTTTCAGCTTCAAGGACTGCCTTAATTGTCGGTGCAAATAGGTTCTGAATTCAATCTCTATGGACTCCTTACGAACGGCACAGCAATGAACTATACAATCGATAGCAGCAGTGTTCGGCCCGCCATTTTTTCATCCAATGTGGTCGGAAAGGTAATAACCTTATCTCAACCACCTTTTCTTCAATTGTCGAATGTTGACTGAACCGCTATAGAACGGTGCCAACATATGGAACCTGCAAGGATTAGACAACAACGCATACCACACCATCGAACTCTTTCCCTCAGGCGGCCTCCTCACTGTCGACTACATCACGGTTACTCCCAACAAGTACTCGACACTCACGGGGCGCAACCTAATTCTCGATGATGCCGATTCCGCACTTCTGTACTCTGGGAATTGGTCTAATTCGACTGGAGATTTTGGGGTCGGAGTTCCGTTCAAGGGAACAATGGCAGGGACCGAGACAATAGGTTCCTCGATGAAGTTCAACTTTATTGGTGCGTATCCTTGGCGCAGACGACGAGATGACATTCCTGACGAGTATTAAATTAAGGAGCCTCGATTTCAGTTTACGGACTTTTAAACCAGTTAGCAGGGAAATTGTCAGTGTCGTTCTCGGTTGATGGAAAGACACCAACGACCTTTCTTCCCTTCGACGGATCGCAATCCGCCAACATATCGTCCTGGCATGCTCAACAATTTTACCGTCAAGACCTTGTCCCTGGAAACCATTCCATTCTAATTACTTTGGACGATGTTACAGAATCACAGGTTCGTCGCAAACATAACCTTCTTTCTCTACCTGAAATATTTGCCCAGAAACTATGGATCGATTCTGTGGTTTTCGAAGGTACTAGCTCAACACCTCTCAATCATACTAGCAGCGTGAGTGGGACAGGAAGCGGAAGTGGTTCCATTAACTCCACTTCGTCTGGCTCCAAATTCTCTAATGCAGCTATCGGAGGGCTCATCATAGCTGGTATCGTTCTTATGGTTATTTTTCTCTACATTCGGAGGAGAATTCAACGAGCTATGTCGAATACAATGGGAACTTCGTCCCCGGGGAGTCAGTCCTAACCTTGCTTTTGGCTTTAATCCCTCTAACCTCTTCCCTCATCGATGTGCAGACTTAAATTCTTATGTGCCTTCAATTCCACAACCACCACCACAACCGCAACCGCAACCATCTCAAATTGTGTATGTCATGCAAAGTGCCCCCCCTATGCCCTCAATGCCACATTCCTGGCCGAACACCAGTCACAATGTCCCTTCGAGTAGTATCGCCATGCCGACCCCCTATAGTCAGCCACAGCAACAGTACCAAGCACCACAGAGTCCACCTCCGAGGTTTGAAGCGACACATACACAGCCTTACAGAGATCCGCATCCTGCCCCTTCGGCAATAATGCCGCCCCCTCCGCCTAGAGAAACGACTGCAGTGCCGAACCGTTCCACTCCCCCGGAAATGGATGCCGGTCCTGTTGATGCCCCTCCTCCTTATAACGAGAACTTATATATACCATAGTCGACTATCGGTAGACCATTTGGTGTGTCGCGCTTCTTGGCCCAATTACTATTAGGTTTTTCTCCGGGTTATAAATTATGATATGTACTTTCCCCCTTCATGACACCTGCAATTTGTAGGAATGCACAAAGCTCTGGTTGTTCAGCGTCCTTCCGGGTACCTGCTGAGTTCTTGTCCAAAATACGGCCAACTTCTAGATAAGTTACATGTGATACAACGGCGTTTAGACGAGTGCAAAAGGTGACATTTATAGCCATTTCCAGATGCCTGCGAACAAGGCCAGTCTTGGTACATCCCGCCTTCGGTTGTCTTTCATTAATTTGCACATATGTTCTCATAAACCCAACTCAGAACAGATGCAAAAATATCGTACCTAACTGAAGTAAACACGTCAAATCTTTCTCCTAGCAAATGACCTCCAAACTTCAAAACCTAATACTGAAAACATTAGAGATATTTCTATTTTCTGCGACCTGAACCAAGCACGGAGATATGTGTTTTCCGTCCCTAACATAACCAAGATATGTTTCTCATTTTTCCTAATGTGCAACAAGAACTCATATGCCATAGCATCATTGAAGGTCCCAAAGAGTTCCACTCCACGCACACCCAATTGGCGAGTCTGCTGTGTGAAATGCGAAAAGGTCATGCGACTGACACATAATTCACAAATTGAATGGTTTAGTACAGTAGTGCGGCACTAATGCCGCCTTTCTCGACTGAAGAAAGTAGAGTAAAATATCTGTTCCAATCTTTAGTTTCTGCAGTTTTCTTAGAGCAAAACTTCAAAGAGAAAGTATCATACCAATGGAATTCAATTTACATGGTGGATGCCGAAAGTCTATTAGATGTATGAAACAACACCCAAAAAAAATGGACGTGAATACTGATGAAAATGATATAGAGAAATGCATAAGTGGCATGATATGCGTAAGTGAAATAAGCAAGGAGTGGATCATAATAACAAAATCACCATGAAACAAGATATAAATCACTGCCTTGAGGCGATGGCGGAAAGCAAGACATCATAATCCAATTTTGCGGCTGATCATTCGGTCAACAAGTTGTCTCAAAAAATAAAGATTCGACAAGTGTACCTTTCAAGACGAGTTGCGTGAACACCCTTGCAAGAGCCGGTTCATCGATTTGTAGCCGTTGGATATTTTCATTACTGAGCTTCCACAAGACCGAGGGATGCTCAGCAACCACCGTCGAATTTCTTGGGGAGTCCGAAAGCGCCGACATCTCACCCGCCATCGTGCCCGCCATCATAGACTGGTCAAAATCCTGCACGACGTTCGCGAACTCAT
>Ga0307513_10005256_pt1 | contig 17150 bp, 14 predicted proteins | sample 15_EM_MG_FD_202174 | JGI IMG/M metagenome (GOLD analysis project Ga0307513, IMG submission 202174) | Populus trichocarpa ectomycorrhiza microbial communities from riparian zone in the Pacific Northwest, United States - 15_EM | ecosystem: Host-associated > Plants > Roots > Unclassified | place... | reverse complement strand
CGATTGCGAGGGCGACCTGCTCGTGCCGGGGCTTATCGAGCTGCACACGGACAATCTGGAGCGCCATATCATGCCGCGCCCGGAGGCCTACTGGCCGGCGGATGCCGCCGTGATGGGTCACGACCGTGAGATCGCGGCGGCGGGCATCACCACCGTGTTCAACGCGCTGTGTGTGGGCGAGGTGCATAGCCGCTCCATGCGGGTGCAACTCCTGCGCGAGATGAGCGATGCCATCGAGGAGCAGATGGCCGCCGGCGCGCTGAAGATCGATCACTTCTTCCACTGGCGGTGCGAAATCAGCTTCGGCGGCATGCTGGACCTGCTGGAACCGCTGCTGGACTATCCCCGCCTGCATCTGCTCTCGGTGATGGACCATACGCCCGGCCAGCGGCAATTCACCAACCTGTCGAGCTACCGCGCCTATTACCAGGGCAAATTCCGCATGACCGAGGCGGAGCTTCAAGCCTTCATCGAAGAGCGGGTCGCCGACCAGCGCCTGCACAGCGTTAGAAACCGCGCCGCCGTGGTCGCCCATGCGCGCGAGCGGGGCATCCGCATGGCCAGTCACGATGACGCCACGCTCGCCCATGTCGAGGAAGCGCTGGGCGACGGCATGGTGATCGCGGAATTCCCCACGACCATCGAGGCGGCCAAGGCCTCGCATCATGGTGGCCTCAGCGTGCTGATGGGCGCGCCGAACGTGGTGCGCGGCAAATCGCATTCGGGGAACGTATCCGCCCGCCAGCTTGGCGATACCGGCGTGCTGGACATCCTCTCCAGCGATTATGTGCCGGGCTCGCTGCTCTATGGCGCGCTGCTGCTGGAGTCCGCCGGCAGTGTCGCGCTACCGCAGGCCATCGCCACGGTGACGCGCAATCCGGCGCGCGCTGTCGGGCTGGAGGATCGCGGCGAGATCGCGGTGGGGCTGAGGGCCGATCTGGTCCGCTGCAAGCCGACGCCGCGCGCGCCGATCATCCGCGATGTCTGGCGCGAGGGCGAGAAGGTGGCCTAAGCAGGTTGGCGTTGGCAGGCTAACGAATGACCTGCTCAGCATTTTGTTCGCGCATCATTTTCGAAATGATGCCTGGTGGATCGACCCCGCTTCAATCCATCGGCAAAAAGCCTGGTGGTTCGAATCGTTAGAGACGAACCACCAGGGACAGCCACCCTCTCGCCCCGAGCCAGCCCTCTGCCGAGGAACAGGCGCCGGCTCTCGCGAACGGCGTCGGCGAGACCTCGCACGGTGCGCCGCTCCTGAGGCAGCTTATGGGGGAAACGAATCGGCGGCATCGCCCATCCTGACGATGCGGCGGGCGAGATCCCGCTCCAAGCAGGATTGCGCGGCTTCGCCAACAGACGCGCTTGGGCCTGGCGACAGCCCTCGCCTCGTTGCAGACAATCCGGGCGGGATTCGATCGTGATCCGAATGCTATTGTAGCAATAAAGATCAACCGCTGAGTCGGTCGAATGCTGCTATCTTTTTAGGCACCGCTACCGTGGCAGGCCGCTGAGTGTTCGAGGTTGCATTTATCCAGGAGAAGGGAAGCGGGCGGCTTATGCCGGAGAGCGGATTGGTGCGCGACCACTGCGTGCAAATTGGTCTGCCGATCGAACTCTACACGCCCAAGCGTATCCACCGCCGCCAACTGCCATTGACCCGCAGATGCTTTGTCTTCGGCGACATGGACTGCATGCACGGAGCGATGCGGCAGCTCAAAATTCCAATTCCCGACGCCGTCTACTTTCCCCCCTCGCTTACGCAGTATCTGCATCGCAAGATCTGGCTGGACACGTTAGGCAACGTAAGAAAGCGAATTGAGGATGGGGCGGCGGCAGTCTTTGCAAAACCAGCATCGCGGGCGAAGGTATTTACAGGGCAGATATTTTCAAATCACTCTGACTTCTATCACGTCGCCCAAACGAGTTGGCGCGAGCCGGTTTGGTGTTCCGAGGTCGTCGCGTGGCAATCGGAATACCGGGTCTATGTAAATGGAAACGACATCGTCTCGGTTGATTATTATGCTGGCGATGCAAACGTAGTGCTCAACCTGAACGTCGTGACCCATGCCGTCGCACTATACGCAAGATCGGGTGAGGCGCCTGCCGCCTTTGGAATCGACTTCGGTGTCCTGGCGTCGGGGGAGACGGCGCTCGTGGAAGCAAACGACGGCTACGCACTCGGCGCTTACCAAATTAGCAGCACTGCATACACTCAGCTGATGTTTGTGAGGTGGCGGCAACTGCTCGCCTCACCGCAGGGAGATTAGTAGGCGTGGCCGGCCGGTTATGAGCCATTCCGACCTTAAGCTTGCGTCCCGTCGGAGTCCGGAATCACCGCATTGCCGACCCCACTGGCTGAGTCCATATGTTGGACAAACGAAGCAACTCTGCTTAACCGAGCAGCGGCGTGGAATAGCTTGCCACCAGCTTGACCAGATCGGCCTGGCGATTGATGCCCGTCTTGGCGAAGACGCGATGCAGATGCGTCTTGACGGTGGTTTCGGCAACGCCGATGGCCAGTGCCGTCTCGGCCACGCCGCCCACTTCGACGATGGCCAGCAGAATGCGCAACTCGCTCGGCGTGAGCCGGAAGGTGTTGGCGATGATCTGCGGCGGCGAAAGCAGATCGAGCGCGGCCTTATGTACGAACAGCGCGGCGACGGCGGCGTAGTTCGTCCCCGCCCGGCGGCGCGCGCCCGAGGTTAGCGACAGCACATGGGCCACATAGCGATCTCCCGCGCAGGAGGTGAGCGGGATGGCGATGCCCTTGACACCGACAGCGCTATCGCCGCCGCCGGCTGCGGCCAGCACATCGCTCAGGGTTCTGTCCGTGCTGGCGTCGTTTGCCACCAGTCTGCCGCCCGGCGCCCGCAACACGGCGGCCTCGGCGATCATCGCGTGCCCGCTGGCGTTGGCATGCACGATGGCCCCATTCGCATCGACGAGGAACATGCCGGCGCTCACCCCGTCCAGCGTGTCGGCGAAGCTGGCGGTCTCGGCGGTTTTCAGCTCCATGACGCGGCCGATGAGGACGGCGCGCCGGATATGCGGAGCGATCAGCCTCATGCGCCGGCGGGTTTCGTCATCGGCGATGCCGTCGCGCTCATGCCGGAAGACGCCGAACATCGCGGCGCCGGTCGTCGATTTGTCCACCACCGCGCTGACGAAATCCACCATGCCCTGCGGCCGCACCCATTCCTTGTAAAAGCGCGTTTCGAGAAACTCGTCATAGGACATGAGGTCGGCCGTGCTCACCGGCTTGTCCAGCTCGGCCAGGCAATGGCCGGCCGTGAGCGGGTCGAGCTTGATATAGGTCTCGAAATAGGTCCGCTGATAATGGGGGGCGATGCCGACCGCATACGCGACACTGCCGGTCTTGCTTTTGGCATCCTTCGAGAACAAGGAGGCCGCCACGCCGCCGACGAATGCCGCGGATTCCTTCAGCACGCCGGGCCATAGCGTCTGGTTCAACGCCGCGTCGTACACATCGGCAATCAAGCAGGAAACCTGCTCCGCTTCGTCCATCGTCGCCCCCACAAGCCTTGCATGGTAGGTAGCACGATGTCCGTAGAGACACGTCACCAACTTGGACGAGGAAATCGGGGCGGCGCCTTCACATCGCTGTGTTCATGCGCAGTCGGGGACACACTCGCTTTTTTGCTCACAGACCGGATTTGCAGAACGCAAGCGTGCCGCCTCCGCTTGGATTGGTGCGGTTCTTTGCCGGCGCATCGATTTTGCCAAGCTCCGGCTGTGCCTCCGCTTGGATCGATGCGTTAGGGCCTGCGCCAGCGGTTGGCCGCGTCGTCGTCCGTGGAGCGGGCTTCGACCCAGCGCTCAGGGCCTTCGGCCAGTTCTTCCTTCTTCCAGAACGGCGCGCTGGTCTTCAGATAGTCCATCAGGAACTGCGCCGCATCGAACGCCGCCTGCCGGTGCGATGAAGCGGTGATCACCAGCACGATGTTGTCGCCGGGCACCAACCGTCCATGGCGATGGACGATCGCGCTGGCATCCAGCGCCCAGCGGGCGGCGGCTTCCGCCTCGATCCGCGCCAGCTCCTTCTCGGTCATGCCGGGGTAATGTTCGAGCGTCAGCGCGCGGATGGCCTTGTTGCCCGCCTCGCCCCGCACCGTGCCGGTGAAAGTGACGATGGCGCCGATATCCCGGCGTCCATCCGTCAGCGCCCGGATCTCCGCCCCAATATCGAAATCCTGTTCCTGTACGCGAATCATGAAAGCCTCCGGTCGGGCGACTGGCCCTCGGCGACGCACCGCCGCCATTGTGTGAGATCGATTCTCTCAAATTCGGGCTTTTGCCTCCGCCCGGATCGATGCAGTTCTTGCCTATGCATCGATTTTACCGAGCTCCGGCTGTCGCCTTCGCTCGGATCGATGCATTTTGGTTTGTGCATCGATTTTACCGAACTCCGGTTGTCGCCTCCGCCCGGATCGATGCATTTTTGCTTGCGCATCGATTCCACCGAACACCGGTTGTCGCCTCGGTCCGGATCGATGCATTATCGTCGCCTGATGAAAAACAGGAGAGCCGACCATGGCTAAGGGTTACTGGATCGCGCGCATGACCGTCAACAATCCCGCCGACTATCCCAAATATATCGAGACAGCCGCTCCGGCCTTCCAGCGCCATGGCGCGAAATTCCTGGTGCGAGGCGGACGCGCCGAGGCGGTCGAAGGGCCAGGGCGGCCGCGCAATGTGGTGATCGAGTTCGCCAGCTTCGACGAAGCGATGGCTTGCTATAATTCGCCGGAATATCAAGCCGCCGCCAAGATCCGCCAGGCTTGCGCGGATGGCGAAATCCTCATCGTCGAAGGCTTCGACGGCTGATCGGCGGGCCTGCCTAGACGCGCGATCAGGAAAAGTGGGCACCGGTTTTCCGTTAAGATCGCGCGGCCAGCAGAGAATCTAGAGCGGCCACCAAACTGGGGTGCTTCTATCTGAAGTGGTCCCGCTCTCGCTGGCGTGCGATCGTCCCCGTGTTATTGCGCGCGCGCGTTGTTTTGCCTCGATTTCACCAAACTGCGCCTGTTGCCTGCGCTTTGCTAGAGCGGGATCGCTTCAGGGGGAATCGCCACAGTTCCGTGGCCGCTCTAGATTCTTTACGGGTCGCGATTTTGCAGGAAAACCGGATGCCACTTTTCCTGATCGCGCGTCTAAGCTGCGCCGGACAGGGGGACACGCATTGAAAAAGCTTCAGGGGAAGGCCGCCTTCGTGACGGGGGCAAGCCGGGGCATCGGCGCGGGGATCGCCGAGGAATTGGCCGCGCAAGGGGCGGACGTGGTCATTTCCTATTGGAGTTCGGCCGATCAGGCGGCTCAGGTCGTGGCCGCGATCCGCGAGGCGGGCGGCAAAAGCGAGGCGATCCGCGCCGATGCGGGCGATGCGGCGGCCGTGCGGGCGGCTGTCCTTTCGGCGCATGAGTTGCTCGGCCGGCTGGATATCCTGGTCAACAATGCCGGCGTGTTCGAGCGCGTGCCCTTGCACGAATCCACCGACGAGCAGTTCGACCGGGTGATGGCCGTGAATCTGCGCGGCGCATATGTGGCGATCAAGGAGGCCGTGCCGCTGATGAGCAAGGGCGGGCGCATCATCAACCTGACGTCCACCTTCGGCTCGCGGGTGCCGGCGCCGGGCCTGGGCCTCTACGCCACGAGCAAATTCGCGCTTGCGGGCATGACCAGGGCGCTCGCCCGCGATCTGGCGCCGCTCGGCATCACTGTCAACGCCATCCAGCCGGGGCCGATTGCCACCGACATGAACCGCGATGTCGGCAGCCACGCCCGGCTCATGAGCATGATGACCGCGCTCGGCCATTACGGATCGCCCGCCGACGTGGCCAAGGCCGCCGCATTCCTGGCCAGCGACGACAGCGCCTATATCACCGGCGCGACGCTGAATGTCGATGGCGGGTTCGAGACCTGAGCCGGGCGCGGCTTCGGCCGTACCCGGAGGACGACGCATTGCCGCCACGGCAAACAAAACATCCCCGCACAGCCTGGCGCGGGGATGGAATCGCGGGGTCACGGCAAATGCCGTACGGGCGCTTAGTCGGCGGCCCGATCGGCTCCGAGGGTGCGCCTAATCGACCACGGTCGTCTCGGCATCCGTCCGGGTGGCGGATTCCGGGAAGGTCGGGTAGACGCCGGCGATGCGGCCCATTTGCTGCGTCAAGGCGAGCACCGTGTCGATATACGGTGTATCGAGATCGACGATGCGCCCCATCTCCTGCACGGCGGAAAGCAGCGCGTCCAGCTCTAGCGGGCGTCCGCGATCGAGGTCTTGCAGCATCGATGTGCGGTGCGCGCCGACATTGGCCGCGCCATTGATGCGCCGCTCGATGTCCACGCGGAAATGCACGCCCAGCCGCCGGCCGATGCGCTCCGCCTCGGCCATCATGTTACGCGCCACCATCCGCGTGCCGGGATCGGACGCGATGATGTCGAGCGTGCCGCGCGTGATCGCCGAGATCGGGTTGAAGCAGAGATTGCCCCACAGCTTGAGCCAGATGTCGTTGCGGATTTCCGGATAGACGCGCGGCTTCATCCCGGCCTTTTCGAACGCTTCGGCCAGCCTCTTCAGGCGCTCGGTTTCCTTGCGGTTCGGCTCGCCCAGGCCAAAGGCGTTGCCGTAGACATGCTTGATGACGCCCGGCGAGACGACCTCGGTCGCGGGGTAAACGGTGCAGCCGATCACACGCTCGGGACCGATGGCGCGCCACTGGCGCTCGCCCGGATCGACGCTTTCCAGCCGCAGATTCTCATATTGCCCAGGCAGGCCATGGAAATACCACCACGGTACGCCGTTCTGCGCCGTCACCACGGCCGTATTCGCGCCGAGCAGCGGTTTCATGTGCTCGGCCGCTTCCCAGGCCTGATGCGATTTCAGCGCGATGATGACGAAATCCTGCGGGCCAAGCTCGGCGGGATTGTCGGTGGCGGGCATCCGCGCGGTCTTCTCAGCCCCGTCGATCAGCAGCTTGACGCCGTTCTCCTTGATCGCGGCCAAGTGCTCCCCGCGCGCGACGAGCGAAACATCCGCGCCGCCCGCCTTCAGCAACAAGCCCATATACCCGCCAATTGCACCCGCACCGTAAATGCAAATCTTCATTCTGCTCATCCCTAGCAATGGGGGTCAGGACATCCTGCGCTGAATGCGGGAAAGTCCTAAGACCGCGTTATCAGCGAGGCTTGCTTCGCTAACCTTATCTTCACGATACCGCCTGTTGCCCCGCGCAGCCTTAGGCCCGATGGAAGCTGCTCACGGAATAGGCGACGAATACCGCATAATGCGCTGGGCCGGGGTTCCGATGCCAGAGAAAAGCGAGCATGCCCAAAACCAGCCGTGGAGCAACTGGGAAAACCGCGCGCGGCTTGTGCATACCCCGTGAACAGGCGCCGGGAACGGCTTGCCCGGCACCGCTTCGGGCATTCGGGGCTGGCCGCTTCCCGGCGCTGCCGGCATGCGCGAATGAGATGCCGCCAACTCTGACGGCTTCGCGGTTTTCAGCGGCGGGTGCGCTCAGGCCGAGCGAGAGGCAATCGCCACAGCGGCACCGCCCATGAAAGCCGCCGCGATACGGTTCAACGCCTTCAGTGCTCTCGGAGCCCGGAGCAGGCTGCGCGCCCTGGCGGCCAGGATCAGGTAGGGCACCAGGACCACCAGCAGCACTGCGACGGTCAGCGTCGCCAGGATCGCGTAGTCGGCGAAGGTGATCGTGCGCAGGTCAACCAGCGTCGGGGTCAAGGCAAGATAGAAGATCATGGTCTTCGGGTTGCCGATCGTCACCGTCAGCCCGGCGAGAAAACTTGCCCAAAAGCCGCCCGCGCCCTTCTTGGCCTGGATCGTCTCGGGCGTGATGCCGGTTGTCCAGAACGTCCAAGCCAGCCAGGCGAGATAGACGACGCCGAGCCACTTCACAATGAGGAAGAGGGTGCCGAATGTCTGCGCGATCAAAGCCAGGCCGAGCACCGTCGCCGTCAGATAAGTGAGATCGCCGAGCAGCAATCCGAATGCCATGAACAATGCCGCGCGAAAGCCCGAGCCCAGCGCGCGGGCGACGAGCGCCGTCACACCAGGACCAGGGATGGCGGCGGCGATGGCGAGCGCGCCCGCATAGGTGATGAAGCCGGTAAGGGTCATGTCTGTAATGCTCCCGAGGCCGAAAGCTATATCGCATCGGAGACGCCTCGCAAACAGCCCGTTCGGGGGCCATTGGCTTCAGTGGCATGCGGCTCCCCCGGTTTTCCGCTGAAAACAAACGCCGTTTTTTTCTTGAAGCAAGGCGTCTTAGTAGAGTTGGCTGCGTTTGGGATGCAATTCATTTGACGAATATTATTTATAAATTTCAACGACGAAGTTTTATTATAATACAATGGCGACACATTGACGTATCAGCATTGACACTTATTGCAAAAGACAGTCAATTGTTAACCAACGTCTTGCGATGCGCCGAAATAAGGGAGGGCGGTTGCTTGAAAAGGATCGATGTCGCGGTTGTCGGCACGGGTTGGTGCGGCGGGATCAGGGCGCAGACTTTGGCGAACAGTCCGATGGTCGATCGCCTGCACATCGCGGAGATTCGCCCCGAACGTATGGCTGATGTCCAGCGTGCCACCGGCGCGGCAACCGCCACCGCCGACTATACGGACTTGCTGGCCATGCCGGAGATCGAGGCCGTCTATATCTCGGCGACGCCGGAGACGACCCACTACCCGATGGCGCATGACGCTCTTGCCGCCGGCAAGCATGTGTTCCTGGAAAAGCCGATCGCGCTGGAGCTGTGGGAGGCCGACGATCTCATTGCGCTGGCCCGTCGGAACGGGCTGAAATTCACCATCGGCTATTCGCAGCGGTTCAATCCCAAATTCGCCTACGCTAAGAACAAGATCGCCGCCGGCACGCTGGGCGAGCCGGTCAGCGCGCTGGTCAGCCGGCACATCGCGCGGGGGCTCGGCGATAAGATCAGCGGCCGGGGCAAGCTGTCGCCGGCGGCGATGGAATCCACCCACGATCTCGATTTCCTGCTCTGGCTGCTGGAGCCGGCAAAGCCGGTGCGCGTCTATTCCCAGGGTGTGCGCCGGGTGATGTATCCCAAGAACGGCGCCTTCGATCAGCAATGGATCATGGTGACGCTCGACAATGGCTGCGTGATCACGGTTGGCGGCGGCTGGATCATGCCGCCGGGCTATCCGAATTTCTCCACCACCTGGATCGAGATCACCGGCAGCGAGGGCGCGCTGATCATCGACGACACGCACCGCGATGTCTGGCTGTCGACCATGGATAAGGGCACCGTGTTTCCGCTTTCGACCATGCCCGGCGAGCAGGTGGATCACCTCTATGCCGGTGCGATGGGGCCGGAGACCTTGCATTTCCTCGACGCGGTGGTTTTCGACCGCCCGGTGATGGTGACGCCGGAAAGCGCGCTCGTCGTGATGGAGGTCTACACCGCCGCCGACATCTCCGCCGAGACGAACGAGCCGGTGGACCTGCCGCTTTCCAACAAGGCCGCGATGAGCAAGGAACCCTCTGCCGGAGCCACCCTATGAGCGGGCATCTGAACAACCGATATCGGGCGATGAACAACCGGATGATAGCGCGCAAGGGCCTGGCCGCGCTGGCGCTGGTGATGGTGGTTGCCGCGATGATGGCCCTGCCGGCAGCCGCCGAGGACCCGGCGCAATATCCCACACACCCGATCCGGATGATCGTTCCCTTCGCGCCGGGCGGCTCTTCGGACTTCACCGCGCGCCTGCTCCAGCCCGGCCTGTCGAAACTGCTCGGCCAGCAGGTGGTGGTGGAGAACCGGCCAGGCGCGGCGGGCAATGTCGGCATGGACGCGGCCGCCCGCGCGGCGCCGGACGGCTATACGATCTTTCTGGCCAATGTCGGCCCGGTCTGCGTCAACCCGAGCATGTATCCCGATCTGACCGTGCATCCGGAGAAGGACTTCATCGGCGTGTCGCTGGTGTCGGAGACGCCGGGCCTGCTGATCGCAAACCCGAGCTTCGTCGCCAACTCCGTGAAGGAACTGGTGGCCTATGCGAAGGCCAATCCAGGCAAGGTGAACTTTGCCTCGCCCGGCAGCGGCAGCGTCAACCGCCTGGAGATGGAGATCTTTCGCGGCGAGGCCGGCGTCGACCTGATCCACATTCCCTATAAGGGCGGCGCGGGGCCTGCGGTCGCGGATGTCATCGGCGGCCATGTGCCGATCATGTTCACCACGATTTCCTCCGGTATGAGCCATGTCAAGGACGGCCGGCTGAAGGCGCTCGGCGTGACCTCGAAACAGCGCGTCGCCTCGCTGCCGGATGTGCCGACGATGGTGGAACTGGGCTATCCCAAGACGCAGACATCGTCCTGGCAGGGCATCATGGTGCCGGCGGGCACGCCCCAGGCCATCGTGCAGAAGCTTTATGGCGCGGTGGTTGCCGCCGCGCAGGCTCCCGAGGTGGTAAAACGCATCGCGGAAGAGGGCGCCTTTCCCGTCACCAGCAAATCTCAGGAAGAGTTCAAGGCCTATCTGGAGGCCGAGACGGCCCGCTGGAGCGCGGTGATCAAGGAGACGGGCGCGATGCCCGAATAGCTGCGCCGGTCCGCGCAGCCCCTCACGGTCGGCAAGCCAACGAAAGACCCGCTTAGCTTTTTGTTTTCGCATCATTTTTCTCGAAAACCGGAAGGCCACTTTTCGGAAAAATCGAGCGTCAAAACAAGAGTCTAGAGCGGGATAGCCGAGCCAATCTAAAATCATCCCGCTCTAGGTGCCTCTCCATGACCATCCGCAATTCCAGCGATCTGCTCACAGCCACCCTTTTCCTGGCCTTCGGCGGCGGCGTGCTGCTCTACAACGGCACGCATTATTCCATCGGCACGCTCGCGCGGATGGGCGCCGGCTGCTATCCGATGCTGCTCTGCCTGGGGCTGATCGCCATGGGCGGCATCCTGATGGTTCAGGCGCTGATCGATCCGGACGAAGCCGTCGACGCCATCGATATCCGGCCGGTCGCCCTCCTGGTGCTGGCGACGCTGCTGTTCGGATTGCTCATCGAGCATGCGGGCCTGCTGGCGTCGTCCATGATGCTGGTGCTGGCCGCGCGGTTCGCCGACCGGGACGCGGCGCTGGCCGAAAGCGCGGTGCTCGCGGCGGCGCTGACGGGGATCGCGACCGGCCTGTTCTGGTATGCGCTCGGATTGCCGTTCAGCCTTCTGCCGTTCTGATCGCCGCGTCATGGGCTTCTTCCAGGATCTTGCCTTCGGCTTCTCGATCGCGCTGCTGCCGGTCAACCTGCTCTACGCTTTCGTCGGCGTGGTGCTCGGCACGCTGGTCGGCGTGCTGCCGGGGCTGGGGCCCGTCGCCACCATCTCGATCCTGCTGCCGGTAACATTTACGCTTGAGCCGCAGCAGGCAATGATCATGCTGGCCGGCATTTATTACGGCGCGCAATATGGCGGCTCGACCACGGCGATCCTGGTCAACCTGCCCGGCGAATCCTCCTCGGTCGTCACCACCATCGACGGCTACCAGATGGCGCGCAAGGGCGAGGCCGGGCTTGCTTTGGCGACGGCGGCGCTGGCGTCCTTTTTCGCGGGCACCGTCTCCACCTTCATCATCGCGCTCGCAGCGCCCGCGCTTGCCGAGGTCGCGTTGAAATTCGGCCCGGCGGATTATTGTTCGCTGTTGGTGTTCGGCCTCGTCGGGGCGGTGATCCTGGCGCATGGTTCGGTGGTCAAGGCCATCGGCATGATCCTGATCGGCATGCTGATCGGCACCATCGGCATCGACGTCAACACCTCCGTGCCGCGCTTTACTTTCGGGATTCCGCAATTCGGCGACGGCATCGATTTCGCCGTCATCGCAATGGGCATTTTCGGCATCGGCGAGACCATCGCCAATCTGACGCAAGGCGAGGAGCAGCGCGGCCGCGTCGCCGGAGCGCTGAGGCTGTGGCCCAGTTGGCGGGATTTGCGCGCCATCTTCCCCCCATCGGTGCGGGGCACGATGCTCGGGGCCGCGCTCGGCGTGCTTCCTGGCGGCGGGCCGGTGCTGGCGTCCTTTTCGGCCTATGCGCTGGAAAAGCGGCTCGCACGCCAGCCGGAGCGCTTCGGCAAGGGCGCCATCGAGGGCGTCGCCGCGCCCGAGGCCGCCAACAACGCCGCCGCGCAAACCTCGTTCATTCCGCTGCTGACGCTGGGGCTGCCATCCAACGCCGTGATGGCGCTGATGATCGGCGCGCTGATGATGCATGGCCTGCATCCCGGCCCGCAGCTCATGCGCGACAAGCCGGAGCTGTTCTGGGGGCTGATCGCCAGCATGTGGGTCGGCAATTTGATGCTGGTCGTGCTCAATCTGCCGCTGGTCGGCCTGTGGGCACGGCTGCTCGCCATACCGTACCGCTTCCTGTATCCGGGCATCCTGCTGATTTGCTGCATCGGCGTCTACAGCATCAACAACAGCGCGCTGGACGTGGTCATCGCCAGCCTGTTCGGCCTTTTCGGCTATGGACTCCAGCGTTTGCGCTGCGAGCCCGCGCCGCTGCTGCTCGGTTTCATCCTCGGCCCGCTGATCGAGGAAAATCTCCGCCGCGCGCTGCTGATCTCGCATGGCGACGCGGCCGTGTTCATCGAACGGCCGATCAGCGCCACTTTCCTCGCTTTGACGGTGGCCTTGGTCGTGGTGCTCGCCGCGCCGACCATTCGCGGCGCGCGCGAACGCGCGTTCAATGAGGGGTAGGCAGGCCATCCGCCCGCTTGCCAGGGAAGCGCCCCATAACCGCTGGCGGTCTCATACCAAGTCTCGATGAGCGCGCCTCATCGAGACTTGTAAGCGCGACTGCGCGCCCGAGCCAATGCGAGGGAAGCCTGCGTGGCGTCTGAACGCATCGGTTCTCATCAATGAGAACCGATATCAAGACGAAGCGTGTACGAAATGGCCTGGCCCCACCTCCAGCATGGGCCTGTGCTGCGGCGCAAAGCCCAGCGGACGCACGGGACTGGCGATCTCCTCCGTCATCAGGCCGCCACGCTTCACACGGCGCGCCGGATCGGGCACGGGCACCGCGCCGATCAGCTTGGCGGTGTAGGGGTGCTGGGGATTGGCAAGCACCGCCTCGCGCGGACCGATCTCGACGATCTCGCCCAGCAACATCACCGCGATGCGGTGGCTGATGCGCTCCACGATGGCGATGTCGTGGCTGATGAACAGGAAGGCGATGCCCAGCGTGGCCTGCAGCTCCAGCATCAGGTTCACGATCTGCGCCTTGATGGACACGTCGAGCGCGGAGACGGATTCGTCCGCCACGATCAGCTTCGGCGACAGGCCCAGCGCCCTGGCGATGCAGATGCGCTGCCGCTGCCCGCCGGAGAATTCATGCGGGAAACGCAAGGCATGCTCCGGCTCCAGCCCGACGAGGCGCAGCAGTTCGGCCACCCTGTCGGGGGCGTCCTGCGCGGTATGGAGCCCGTGAACCCGCATCGGCTCGGCTATCGCGGCGCCGACCGTCTGCCTTGGATTGAGCGAGCCATAGGGGTCCTGGAAGATCATCTGCATCCGGCGGCGCACGGCGCGCATGCGGCTGAGCGGCAGCGCGGTAATGTCCTCGCCCTCGAACAGCACGCGGCCCGCGGCAACCGGCGCCAGACGCATGATCGACCGCCCGGTGGTCGATTTTCCGCAGCCGCTCTCGCCGACGATGGCCAGGGTTTCGCCCGAGCGGAGCTGGAAGCTGACATTCTCCACCGCGTGGATCATGCCGCGCGGGGCCCCGAAAAGGCCGCCGCCGATGGCAAAGCGCGTGGTAAGGCCCGACACGTCGAGAATGGTGGCACCGCGCCGGTCCGGCTCGCAAGGCGGCGGCTCGCTGGCCGTGGTGGCTGGGAAGCGTCGCGGCAAGGTTGAGCCGTTCATCTCGCCCAGCTTGGGCACGGCGGCGAGCAGGCGTGCGGTGTAGGCGTGCGATGGCCTGGCGAAGATGTCGGCGACCGGGCCGGCCTCGGCCTTCTCGCCCTTCAGCATGACCAGCGTGCGGTCGGCGATCTCGGCGACCACGCCCATGTCGTGGGTGATAAACAGCACCGCCATGCCGATCTCGCGCTGAAGCTCGGCGATCAGCGCCAGGATCTGCGCCTGGATGGTGACGTCGAGCGCCGTCGTCGGCTCGTCGGCGATCAGCAGACGCGGCCGGCAGGCGAGCGCCATGGCGATCATCACCCGCTGCCGCATGCCGCCCGAGAGCGTGTGCGGAAAGTCGTGGAAGCGGCGGATGGCATCCGGGATGCGCACGAGGTCGAACATGCGCAGGGCTTCTCTCGCCGCCTCCCGGCCGCTCAGCGCGCGATGCCGGCGCAGCGCCTCCGCCACCTGACGCCCCGCCGTCAGCACGGGGTTGAGGCTGGTCATCGGCTCCTGGAAGATCATGCCGATGGCGCCGCCGCGAATGTCGCGCATCCGCGCCTCGGGCAGCGCCAGCAAGTCCTCGCCGCCCAGCCGGATCGCGCCCTCGATGCGGGCGGCGCGCGTCGGCAGCAGCCGCATGATGGACAGCGCCGTCACGCTCTTGCCCGAGCCGCTCTCGCCCACCACGGCCAGCGTCTCGCGCGGCGCGATGGAGAAGCTGAGATCGCGCACGACGGGCTGCCAACCGCCAGCCGCCCGGAAGGATACGGTGAGGTTCTCGACGCTGACGAGGCTGGGGATTTCGCTCATTGCTCGCCCCGCATCTTCGGGTCGATGGCGTCGCGCAGGCCGTCGCCGAGCAGGTTCAGCGCGAACACCACCATCAGGATCGCGATGGAGGGAAACAGCACCAGCCAGAAGCTGTCGAGGATGTTCTCGAAGCCTTCGCGGATCATGCCGCCCCAGGTGGCGGTTGGCGGACGCACGCCCAGCCCGATGAAGGCGAGCGAGGCCTCCACGCGGATGGCGGTTGCCAGCCAGAGCGAGCCCATCACCAGGATTTCCGGCAGGATGTTGGGCAGAATGTGCCCGAACATCAGCCGCATGTCGGAGTATCCAAGCGCACGTCCCGCCTCGACGAACTCGCGCGCGGCCACCGCGACGGTCGGCGCGCGGGCGATCCGGGCAAAGGGCGGGATGGCGGTCAGCGCGATGGCGGCAATGATGTTAGGGATGCTCGCCCCCAGCATGGCGACGACGATCAGCCCAAGGATCAGCGCCGGGAAGGCGAGCATCACATCCATGGTCTGCATGATGAGGATATCGATGCGGCCGCCATAATAGCCCGCGATTAGCCCGAGGATGGAGCCGATCACCAGCGCGATGGCGATGGCGCCGAGGCCGATCACCAGCGAGATGCGCGCGCCGTAAATGAGGCGGGAGAAGGTGTCGCGGCCGTAATGGTCGGTGCCCATCCAATGCTCGGCGCTGGGCGGCTCCAGGCGCACGAGGATGTCCTGTTCCAGCGGGTCGTGGGTGGCCAGCACAGGCGCCAGGATTGCCGCCAGGCATATCGCCAGGAACAGGCCAAGCCCGATCCACGAGGTTTTGTTGGTGTTGAACACCTGCAGGAGGCCGCGCAACGTGGCGGCGAAAGCGGCGCGCGCATAGGCCGCCCGTGAGGGTATCGCGGGGGCGCTCATCGCTGTTTGATCCGTGGGTCGATCAGGCCATAGGTGAGGTCGGTGATCAGGTTCACCGCGACGACGATCAGCGTGTAGACCACCATCATGCCTTGCAGCATCGGGTAATCCCGCTGGTTCAGCGCGCCGACGATCAGCTTGCCCAGCCCCGGCCGGTTGAAGACGATCTCGGTCAGCACCGAATTGCCGATCAGGATGCCCAGATACAGCCCGACCACCGTCACCACGGGGATCATCGCGTTGCGCAGGCAGTGCCGCCATAGGATCGCAGCGAAGGCCAGCCCCTTGGCCCGGGCGGTGCGGACATAATCCTGGCCCAGCACCTCCAGCATCGCCGAGCGCGTCACGCGGGTGATGTAGGCGGCCATGATCAGCCCGAGATTGACGGCGGGCAGCGTCAGGTCGCGCAGCCGTTCGGCCAGCGTCGTCCCCTGGCCCGAGCTGATCACCGGAAACCAGCGCAGATGGATGGCGAAGAACAGCAGCATCAGGATGGCCGAGACGAAGGCCGGAAACGAGAGGCCGAGCAGCGAGGCGATGCGCGTCACGTAATCGGGCAGCGCGTTGCGGCGGACGGCGGCCCAGACGCCGAGCGGCAGCCCGACCACCACGCCGATGACCAGCGCCGCCAGCGTCAGCTCGATGGTGGAGGGCAGGACTTTGAGAATCTCCTGCATGACCGGACGGCCGGAGATGAGCGAGGTGCCCCAATCGCCGGTCGCGGCTTGGCCCATGAATTCGACATATTGCACGGCGAGCGGCCGGTCGAGGCCAAGCCGGGCGCGCATCGAGGCGATGGCCTCGCCGCTGGCCTGATCGCCCAGAATGACTTGGGCGGGGTCGCCCGGCAGCACCCGCACGATGAAGAACACGATGGTCAGCACCGCAAGCAGCGTGATCAGCGCATAGCCGAGCCGGCGGATGATGAAGCCGGTCATGGCAGCCCCTTCCAACGCGCCGGCGCCGGGCGGCGGGTCAGAGGCAAGGCTTTTGCCTCCGCCCGCACCGTCATCCCCGCGCAGGCGGGAACCCAGTAATCACCAGAAACGCTGCGGAGTCCGGAGCGAGGGTTTATCCCGAGCGACCAAGCAAGCAAGAAGGGGCGAGGGTTTATCCCGAGCGACCCAGCAAATAAGCGGTTCCCGCTTTCGCGGGGATGACGGCATACGGGAAGGCGACGCCCTGGCAATACGACGGACCCTGCCGCGATTGGGATGCCCCCGTGGCTCATTGCTTGAACGCAGTCAGCTCGGTGACCGGCGGGCTGAGATTAAGCGAGCCCTCCGGCTCGAAGCCGAAATCCAGGCTGTCCTTCCAGGCCCAGAGCTGCATGCTGAGATAGAGCGGGATGGCGCAGACCTTCTCCATGATCTTCTTCTGCGCGTCGGCCCACAGCTTGAGCTGCTTGGCCTTGTCCTGCTCGATGCGGGCGGCCTCGATCTCGGCGTCGGCGACATCGCAATGCGAGAAATTTGTGATGGCGGTCGGTGTGCCGACGATGGATTTGGAGTGGAAGAACTGCGTGAGATAGGTGTCG
>Ga0307513_10005255_pt1 | contig 17151 bp, 14 predicted proteins | sample 15_EM_MG_FD_202174 | JGI IMG/M metagenome (GOLD analysis project Ga0307513, IMG submission 202174) | Populus trichocarpa ectomycorrhiza microbial communities from riparian zone in the Pacific Northwest, United States - 15_EM | ecosystem: Host-associated > Plants > Roots > Unclassified | place... | reverse complement strand
TTGTCTGCTAATATTAGACCTGCATATCCAGTAAATGTTCGTCCTCTCTCTCCTCTGTATCGACCCAATATTAATATTGGCTCTCTTACAGACCGTCGTCGATCTGGTACTTCAATCAAACCCAATGAACCCCGCACATCCGATGCACAAGCACGGAATACCGGCGTACATCATCGGCCAAGGGAATGGCGCATTCAACTGGTCCACTGTCGCCGAAGCGATCGCTGCCACCCCCACTTCGTTCAACCTCGTCGACCCTCCCTTGCGCGACGGCTTCCTTACAGCACCCGCGACTACGGATTTCAGTTGGACCGTGATTCGGTACAAGGCGTCCGTGAACACCGTCACGTTCATGCATTGTCATATCAACGAGCACTTGTTTGGTGGGATGGCAGTGGTGCTGTTGGAGAGTGCTGACCAACTACCACCAATACCTGAAGAGTACTTGAGTTTCCAACAACATGGAACGTTCTAATTAGACGATGAAAGTGTCAGAAGTTGGTTGATAATTGAAGGCTGGGTGGCGTGTCCTTCGGCGTGCACATTCAGTGGTAGTGCGCAGGTCTGTTACGGACTTGCCTTAGACGGGTTACAATTTCAAAGAATTTTTTTTTTTTTTCTATAAGCGCGGTCCCCATCCTTGAATACAAGATAAATTTCCTCCTTTGACCTATGCGGAAAAGCAGATACCCTTCCTCCTTTTCGTTGACCTCAGACCGGGCAGGTAGTTCTATTGTATACCAACTATATATTGGGATACGTCCTGCTAATTCGTCTCAACCGGTGAATACTTGTCAGACTCACCACACTCCAGAATAAAATATGTCTACCACGAGGGAGATAGGTAGACATGGTCAACTCCAAGACATCGCCATGTCTGGATAGCGCTCAGAATCTTCGTTTGAACGAGTAACAGGACGAAGAACCACGTATGGAGTGATGGGCTCAACAGAAAGTTTGAAATTAATGGGGCTGGACACCTAAGAAACGGTTCGAATGGCTGCGGTATTGTGACCTTACGACGTTGAGTATTCATTCGGGATACGATCTTTTAGGGAGCAGGGCCGAGATAACCAGTCACCTAATCATCATCGCCTTGTCAGTCTCGTTTCCTGCCTCGAGCGGCCATATGAAGGCAGTAAGGCAGTCTGCGTTTCAATGAACGATGGAGTGCACTAGCGTATCAGGCTAAACATATCGAGATAACCATCAAACCCGGTGGCAGCAAGCGGAAAATATCAAACAGAAGCTATTATACAATCACTGGCAGGGTGAGCACCAAATAACAGAACCAGCGTCCGTGAATGGCAGGCGTGGCAGGCGGACGGGATGACAAGAAAGAAAACGGGCTTCAGACGGCCCAACCTCTTGCGGCGCCACGGCCTCCACCATGGCCTCTCTCCCTTTCAACAACAAACAATGCGTCCCGAATTGTAATTTCACGTTTCGCCTCGGCGGCCTGAATTTGCTTGCTGAGTTTACTTGGTACATACGGCCGTGCCCATCCGCTCCCGCTCGCTGTGGGACTAGGCGCATTCGCCGCTGCGTTGCTCCCACCGCTGCTATTCTTCGTAGGCCGTGGACGCGTCGGCAACGACGAGCTCCCAGAGTGCATCCACGCGTATTTACCCATAAAACCCGCGGCTTGATTGGCAATCGAGTTAGAGAGCTTCTTTTTCGTCTCCTCAGACATGTTCTTCGCGGTGACCCCAGGTCCATCCGCCTTTTTCTTCTTCTTTTTTGGCGGGCCCTCGTCGTCCTCATCCCCGTCGACATTGGCGCCCACGGTGCCCATCGCAGCGCGCATCTTGCTCTCTCGCTCTTTGCGCTCACGGCGCAGGCGCAGTTCTTCGTCCTTTTCGATCTTTTCGAGGAATTGGAGTTGCTTGCCCACGTCCCGCCAGACAACGCGGTCAAAGATAGGTGTCTTGCCGTCCTCGTAGAGTGTGGGTGTGGAGGTAACGCCTCCGACGGACGCCCAGCGGTGTTTTGATGTTTTGGACATCTCTTCGATGAGACCAGAGAGACGGGCGCGCAGGGCTAGGGCGACGTAATCTGCCACTTCCGGTGGGATGGTTTGTACTCCGTGACCCTTTGCGATCGATTCCATGGTGGGCATGAGGGTGTTGCCATCAAGGAAGTCTTGCTTTTTCGTACGGTCCTCGCCTTGGTACTTTGACTGGGCGATATTCCTTCTTGAGGCGTTTGCATACTCTTCTTCTTCCTGTGTTTGAGTGTTAGACGCGTGATTCTGAGGCAGACAACGGGCGACGGCTTACCCTTAGAGAAACACCGCCAGCAGCGAGGGCATCGTTCAGCTGATTGACATTCTGCCTATCCAACCCGCCCTCTTTGTCCTTTCCAGCAGGTTTTTGGGCGGTGGAGCGTGTGTTGGAGCGTGTTGGAGGAGTTGGGGCTTGAGCAGGTTGTGGCGGCACTTGGGCAGGCGGCCGAAGATTATAGTATTGTGGATAGTATTGCTGAGCAGACTGAGAGTTACCAGGCATGCTCGCGGGAGGAAACCTGGATGGCAACATAATTAGCAGTGTTATCAACGACCAACCAGACGGTAACATACCCCTGGTAGAGCATAGGGTCGGTATCTATAATACAAAGAGTATAAATGGTCAAGAAAAATAACGAGAGAGCGTCGTCACCGGTGACGACGACGCACTAGGAGCGTTGGTTGGGTTTTGCCAACTGCGGGGGATCTGCTGACTGGGCGGGGCAGGCGACCCACTCATCTCGTCGTGCTTCCGCTTGGCTGCTGCGTTGCGCGTCGTCGTCTTGCTCATCGTTGAATACTTCCAGCGGTGGGTGTGGTTGGGACCAGGATGAGTCGGGAAAGAAGGAAACCAGGATTGTTTGTGTTTGTTCCTCGCTTCTGCATGCATTGCCCCTAACCTAACCTCCGCCCATGTTTAGGACTTTACCGCGAATTCGTCTTCGGAATTCCAAGTACAATGCTCTTAGACGGCGCGTCGTGTCGCGGTTTAGGGACGAGCTGGACCCAGGCCGCAATCCATCCATCATTCTGCCACTTAAATATGCACCTCGTGGAGTCCACCACATAGAACAGAAACGCGTCCCAGAAGATATTCTACGGCCTCATTATGTTACTGGCGGTAACTCTATCCGCGCACCTGGGTTCGCCAGCATCATTCCCCTCGGCGACGAGCATGAAACGGGCATCCGAGCCGCGTGTAAACTTGCAAGAGACGCATTGAAGCTCGCCGAAAGCTTGGTCAGGGTAAGCTTGCGATTTATGCCATAGAACGACAGTCCCTAATCGTTCCTAGCCTGGCGTGAGAACAGAATCAATAGATGACCAAGTCCATGACTTTGTCCTCTCTAACAAGGCGTATCCATCACCTTTGGGCTACCAAGGATTCCCCAAATCACTGTGTACAAGTGTATGCCTTCTCGTTCTCTTTCAACCGCTCCTTTCTCTGATCTCAGAGTAGGTGAATAACATCATCGCGCACGGCATACCAGACAAGTGCTTTCAATCTATTCTCAGGGGATCTGGTTCCTTTTTCTTACGCAACGCTCTCCGAAGCAAATAGACGCCCCCTCCAAGATGGTGATATAATCAACATTGACATAACAGTCTATTTAAATGGCTGGCACGGCGATAACGCCGCAACCTTCCCCGTGGGCACTGTCGTACGTCCCCCTTCTCACCCAATGCCCTCGCCCTTCCTGGTGTCCTGATCGTGAGCGCCGTTCCTAGGACGCACCAGGTAGACACCTGCTCAGCGTAGCCCGCCAATGCACCCAAATAGGGATCTCGCATATCGCCCCAGGCGCATCCTTCCGCTCCATCGGCGCGGCAATCCATGACTACCTTAATGGCTCCACGCGGCCGACGTACGGCAAGAGGAAGAAGATCGGCTATTCGACCTGTACTGCGCTTACGGGGCATGGGATTGGGAAGGATTTCCACTGCCCACCGTGGGTTCTATTCCAGAGTGCGTCCTTGATTTCCATTCCTCCCTTGTCCCCCTATCCCTCCTGTGGACATCCCAAGGTGGTACTGACGTGTGTAACTCGGTGCAGAGAACGACGAACCAGGTATCATCACACCCGGTCACGTCTTTACCATCGAACCAGTTGTACTGCAAGGGACTAAGACGGGTGTGTGGACCTGGCCGGATGGGTGGACGCTCTCAACAGATAATGGGAATCGAGGAGCGATGTTTGAGCACACTTGTCTCGTTACCGAGAAAGGAGTCGACGTTCTTACTGCACGGGAAGGCGAGTAAACAGGTTGAAGTGCGGTATAAAGACCAGGAACTAGTAGCGGGATGAATAAAGACCTCGGGGGATTTTATGTTTGCTCTTTCCTGTGTTATGCGCCTCTGTCGTTGAAGAATGGGGGCCCGGCACTCGAACAACGGGGGTATAGAGAAATGTCCTCTTCTCTGCAACTGAAAATGGAGCTCATGTGCTCTTGCTCACTTGAGTGTCTGGTTGATGTTTCACATAAGAACCCGGAAACAGGATTGGCATAAGACGGTCTTTGGAGGACCATTTCCTACAATTCCAGTACTCCAGACACTGACTACAAATCACTGTCATATCGACTCCCTCGGAAGGCTATGAGATAATGGGTCAAACCAATGCTTGATAGCAACGACCGGAGTGAGAAAATATGTAGTTCGGCTACTGTACCCCTTCTCTGGATCGGTCGCGGTCTCACCAACCACTGTTTGATACAAGTCGCTTCTTAGCTATGGCGGGTATAGATTTGGAGTGATGCAACTATTACTAATGCTCCAATACGCCATGTATGCGTGTATCCACCACCGCACCAAGACCTGTAGAATCGGGTATGTGGGAAGTCTCAGTTGCACACTTGGAGAATCGCAACTCCGCGTCGCGAATAGGCAGGTTATCTGCGGCGACATCACCAAGGGTAATCGCGGCATGGATATGAGAGATAGTAGAAAATGTAGTGCACCCTGCAAATTCTTCCTCCTGAATCGGGCATGCTCAATAGCAATAATGGGAGCGTTGCTACGATCTTTATGCCGACATTATTCCCCATCTGCGGGAGATAAACCACCTCCACATGGGTGAACAGAGGCTGGACGTTCGGCACACAGCTAGGACGGGACACATGGAGGGGGTTAATGACCACGCGGATGTCACGATTTTCGATTTCAGGAATTTATGTGTGAACCTCAATTTAGTGCTCGCAAGTTCAAGGCCGCCGCGCTGCGGCCAGATATCGCACAGATAATAATTGCACAGGGCGCTGGGCCCCGTATGTACGAGCGCGCCAGTCTTGTCTCCGAGCTCGTAGTAGGCTCTGATAATTACACTTAAAGGTTATACGCATCAAGTCCCGGAAGTTCACAGTACATGAAGCAGCTAAATAAAGGGGGAGATGCATGCGATGGGTGGCCAATGGAACTGGATTCCACAGCAGGGAAATCAGTCGGGATACAAGGAATACAGGGGTTCCAATCCGAGGCAAGTGAAGCAAGCTAGCTCAACCACCAAATGTATTCAAATGTTCTCCACACCACCTTATCAAAAGCGGTTCAGCGTTGCGACTTTCACAGGATCTCGTGAGCTCCTCTAGTCGAATGTATTACCGCAGAACCCTCAATGACGTGATCTCGTTGAAACTCCCCCTGAAGACAAACAAAGACTTTCAGCTCGAGTTTTGGCGCTTCATTTAACATCAGAGTATCAAGCAGACTAATACTCCACTCGATAGCTGGAACCACGATGTTTCGGTCTCAATAGGAGCCTCCTCAGGTTACCCAATCTACCGCTTGCGGTGTTCAACGAGGATTGTCACATAAGCGCCATTATTATCGGGTATATCCAGCATTATTGATCGGTTAGCACACCCCCAGCCCACTGATTGCGCAAATTTCTGCCAGAGGGACCTATGCAGGGAGGCGTTGAGAATGAGACTTTGCGGACTTTCATTGGTTTCACAAGTAGCCGGAATATTCCCAGCGCATAGCACATGATCGGCATGAAACCCGACCAGCTGGCTCAAAATTTCTATTTGGATTTGAGCTTACCGATGTTCTTCAACTCTTTCTCCACCCAGATCTAGCAGCCCCCCTCGAGCAGTTTAATGCTAAGGCCATGAACTCTGAGGACTTTATTGAATCTGTATTGAACACATCTTTGATTTGCTCGCCCGGTACAAGGCTGCAGTTACTCATGTTCTTTCTCCAGCAACTACCACACTGGCCAGGTGTTACCAAGTGTTTTATAGTACGAGGGATTTCGTCGACATACTTTGAGGCGTGTTGCTTCCTACATGAGCTTGCGTCGCTTCGCATCTGGTTCGCCCTTCTTCCCGGTCTCGGTTTTAGCGTTTGAGTCCTTCTTAGTCGTCGCAGAGGGCGTGGATGCAGATTTCGAGGATTCCTCGCCCTCCGGCTTTGCCCTTTTCCGAGAGGTCACGACAACTCCTTTCAGTTTTGCTTTGGCGGTGACTTGCCGTGCTGGCTTCGTAGCATTCGATGGAGGTGGTACCGGTGGTGATGCGGTCGGCTTCACCGAACTAGGGATAGGAGGTTGAGATGAAGATGCTGCTTTCGCTAATGCGACTGCACTATGTCAAGGAATTTCGGCGATCCCGTGCAAAATTTAAAATAAGTCGCGAGCAGAGTGAAAAGTTGAAACCGAATGAGATAGATTTATCATGGGTTAGCGCCCTATCGTGTGTGAATACTCCTTCAAGTAAATGCTGACAAGGTACTGAAGAAACGCACGCCTTGAACTCGCCAATGGCTTCATCATCTGCGGCTTTGCGTTCTTGTTCCTTCTTTTTTTCGGTCGTGGAAACTGCGTCGAGGAAGAGTATTTCGTCGGGTTCGAGTGCTCGAAACTGATTACCTGTCGTCAAGGCTCAGTAGCATTAGTGGGGGAAGAAGAATTTATCTCCGTACTGAGTTTGTTCTTTTGTTCCCATTCTTCTTGCTTTGCAGCCTGAGGGAAGGTTAGAGATTGTTGTCACTGGGTTTCGGGGGTATGTGTGCCTTATTCGCGGCCAATTTCTGTAGGATGCATGTTAATACGTGTTCACAGATGCTCGAGGCTCGTACAACGTACCTCCGCAAGAGAACGCCCGTCGTAAACAGGATCTTCCCGTGGAGGCGGCGCCTGACCAAGCCTGGTAAAAGCCTCAATATTGCAACACAAATAGAGAGTAACGGACTCGCACCTAGCGTATGCTGCTTTCCATGCCTCGTCCCGCTTCTCATTTGCAGCATCAAGCTCAGTTTGGGTCACGAAGCGGGAGCCGATCTCGCCAGAGGTCAGAGAAGGCACTGGTGCATCATCGTCGGCCATTTTAATCAGTACTATCAATAACAGCAGCCGTCCTTTGACTTAGGTGATCCAAATGGAGAATTAGGTCGGGTTCAAGGACTGGGATGAAGTGATTGAAGTCTTGGACCCTGCCGCACCAGGTTACGTTCGGAGGCCAGTCTTCTGAGTTGGCAATCGTTTTCAGAGTACTCACCAGCTGTCTCATACAGAGATCCAGATATATATTACGACTCCGTTTCGTCTAGAAAACCTCCATTGGCGTCCATAGAAACCTTTGCCCCTTGTCGGACTCTCGAGTGCGCCAGTATGTTGCTCTTTTTTGGGGGGCTATATACTGAATTTCACCATGATTAGACCCTTGCTCCAGCCGGAGTCCAGTCAGTCATGTCGGCACCGATGGGTGTTCCGCCTCAACGCATCCAATCTACTCGCGGGCCATCCAAAACACCTCCTCTAACGCGCAACCAATCAGGGATAGCTTCTAATAAGCTTCGAGGGGAATCTTCGTCCACAAACCTCAGGCCTGCCCTCCCAACATCCAAATCGATCGAGAAATTGTCACGGTCGCGAGGCTCGTCAAACCTCTCTCACGGGCTCGGAAAGGTGGAGAGAGCCCTCGCAACCAACTCCCGTATCAAAAAGGGCGAGCTCAACCAGATGGAGATGTTCCTCAGCTTCGTCAACGACGCATTTAAACAGCAGTCAGAGGTATGGAATACTCCATGATTACAACCACCTATTCATAATTCTGCAGGGAAACTCTGGTCCCTTTAACAACATGGTCGCACAATTTACAACTCAACGCCTCGCCGCCCATTCACATACCGCCTCATCAGCACAGCTCCGTCTATGGATATCCGCTTTGTCTCATGTCATATCGCAATTCGATCGCCGGCACTCCCTGCTAGTGGAGACTATCGTGAACATGCCTTGGACGACCATGGACGCCGTATTCGTCAAATCCTACATCGAGTTTATGGGGATTCTGGTCAGCGCCAAAACGGAATTCCTCTCTCTCGTACTTGCGAGCACTATCCAGCGAATGACCTATCATTCGGGCCTTAATGTACTGTCCGTCTTCCAACCGGAAACCTCAATTGCCCCTATCACTCGTCGCATGGTCTACGACAGACTTCACAATCTCCTTCAGCATCTCATCACAGTCATTCCTACCCTCCCTTCCCAACTTACCCCTCTTGTTCTCCGCAACTTCCCCCACAAACGCCTTCCCTGCGTGGCCCAAACCACTTATATCCGCAACGTACTTCGACTCTCGGAGTACTGCCCTCAACTCACTCCACACATCCTCAATGTCATCGTGGAACGTGCCCTCGCAATCGACGTTGAGATCCAAGTGGAGATTGAAGAACTGGAAGAGATGGACGGAAACGAGGGGTTGGATCTTCCCGCTGCGTTTGACCCATTCGATTCTCTCATCGGACAGGACGGCGACTCGGACGATTCGGACGACGAAATAGGGGCTAACGACCTCGGAGAGGGCCTGAGTGACATCTCGTCTGAAAACGAGGACGACCTCGCAAATAAGGAAGAAGACCCAGCAGCACGTGCTTCATATATCAGAGATATGCTTAAAAAGCTCGACGCCATTCTCCAAGTCATCTTTAGCTATCTGCGGAACGTCGTTGAGCAAGACGACGCCCCAACAAATGCACAGCAAGAGGCCCATTTTAACGCCCTCATGAATATATTCCAGAGTAAGATTCTGAAGACATTCAAGAGCCGGTACACGCAATTCCTCTTGTTCTGGTTTGCGAGCGTTAAGCGGGATCATGCGGACATCTTCTTGGGCGTGTTAGTCACCAAGGCCTTGGGTGTGGCCAACCCTGCCTCTGATGGCGCTAGTCAGCTTGATGGAGCTCTTCTCAGCGTAGATCATGACATTATCCGCTGCGCCTCCGCAAGTTACGTTGGTAGCTTCGTGAGTCGCGCTAAATTTGTAGACGCTGAGACCACGAGACATGTAGCATCCATTGTGTGCGAGTATCTCGATATGCACTTGAGTGCTGTCGAGCAGATTAGCCTATCAGGGCAGGAAGGAAGCGACCTCAGCGAGAGGCAGCACGCGGTATTCTACGCGCTATGTCAAGCACTATTCCTTATGTTCTGCTTCCGCTGGAGAGACCTCGAGATAATGGAGGAGGCTGAGGAGGCTGATGGGAATGGATGGAGGAAACGTAAACGGTGGCTCAAGCCGCTTGACGTTGTGCAGAGGATGATCGTTTCGGATCTCAATCCATTGAAGGTAAGGTTTTTATTTATTTTAGTAAATTGCTCCCTAAGATTGCACCAGATCTGTTCCCCCGAGGTCGTTCGCCAATTTGCAAAAATCGCGCACCACACGGGCTTTGTATATTGCTATACGATACTCGAGTCCAACCGTCGAACAACCAATCTCTCCTCTCTGTCCACGCCCGGCTCCTCATCCTCAACTCCCACCCAATCAAGACCAAAACCTTCGGTTTTGCTCTCTGATGATGTTAATAAAGAGTTGGATACCTTCTTCCCCTTCGATCCATACCGACTCCCTCAATCAAGTGTGTTTGTGGACGAGATATATCGGGATTGGGCGAGCGTAGCTATTGATGAGGATAGCGAGGATGAGGATGACGGGGTTATTGTAGTGGATAGGTCTAGGTCCGCTAGCGGTCCGGTGACTATCCCTAGCTTATCTGAAAGCGATGGTGAGGAAAGCGAAGCAGAGCAATTGGGTGCTGGGCTTCGTGGGATGAGTATCAGTCCGGCTCGTATCACAAACATCTCACATTGACCACGTTGACAACTGATTCTTGGCAGCCTCTTTTTCATTATTTGGACGTCATGCGAATACATTATTGAAGAAATTGTTATTTCACTCATTTTGCTTTTGGTCTTTGCCGTCGATTGCGGCCGTCCCGACCGCACTACTGATATGATAGGGATGTCCATACTGCCTATATAAAACTCACTCGTAGCAAGACTCTTTTGTTGGTCGCTCATTGAGTCTCAGCCAACTCTCGTAATACTTTTATTGCTTATGTCTGACCTATACCGTAGTGACCTCGTCTAGGTACATCCGTACATAATGAGTTTGCTGATCGCTCACTGAGTCTCGACTTCGTCTAGTTTTCAACAGAAATTGAGGTGTTCTACTCTGCCGAAATCTCTTCATTTACTATATTATCTGTGTTGAAATTTCCGCTTGGTTGTGAACTCGGACGAAAATGAGTGTGTTTGTTAGGGCCCGCTACAAACACGTAAAGATACAATAACGAGGATGTAGCCCTTATACACCCCAGAACATATCCGTGTGATCCCGGACTCCACAACGCGCTCGAATATCAAATGCCAATTTCCGACAATCCGTTGTTGTGCAGTGTGTCTCGCTTGAGACCCCCCACTGCTGAGGCTCCAAATCCTCGCGCCTTCACTCAGTGAATGTCCATATATAGCCCATCAAGTTCCTCTCCGTCCGTTCCACCAGAGATCTGGTTGCAAATCTTTCGAACAGCGACGTTGGTCCATGGGGAGTCGAGTGTCTCAGCTACCCCCAGCCACCCGGACGAATTCAGTTCGTTCAATAGGCTTCAGGTCCACGCCTACAAGGCAGTTTTACCTCTTCGACGAGCAATCGTCCAAGTTTCACGCTTGTGGTGGCAAATTGGGACTGAGGTGCTCTACACGTCATTTCATGAGTCGCGATCCTACCAATCGCGAACGCAGGCTCTTGATCACTTGGAGCGCTCTTTACTCTCCCGGCCGGCCCTTGGCTGTTTTATCAAGCGGCTCGGTCTGAGACGGCCACGCAAGGGATCCTCGAGCCAGATAGATCACATCCTCCAACTGTGCCCCAATACTCGAATCCTCAGCTTCTACTATACGGACCCAGCCCTTCACGGTCCTTGGGAGCCACGGATTTTAGTCAACCACGTTCGCATTTTCGACGCCGTTGCGAACAGTCTCAGCCAGAAATGTATAGTTCATATGCTTTCGAGTCTACCGAATCTAGAGATACTTCATCTCTCTGGCTTAAAGTCAGGAGGTGAAGAGTCTCGTCATCATGGCACTCTACGATTACCATTCGTTCACTACCTCAGTCTAACATTTTACAATGACAAAGCAGTCGAATATTGGACGCCCCTTCTCTCAACCGCCGATATACCTCGTCTCACCTCATTATCGATGAACCTAGGAGGGGCGTCGCTACCTTTTTCTATCCGTGTCTGGCGGAGAATTACCTTCTTCAATACTCTTCCTGGTGCCTACAGCGCCTTGAAACCTGAAATATTCCGTTCACTCACGCACCTTCAATTGGAACTTGAAGAACAACCCTTCACACACCAACAAGGCCATTTTCCGTTCCACCAATTATCCCATCTCACGATCCTTTATCGCCTTATTGAACACGATCGCGTACACCAGTGGAAACAAACTGCGGGGGTGATTTTGGCGCTGAATTGGTCTGAAATGCCACTACTCAGGGTAGTAGGGCTGCAATGGGGACACTATGGCATATATTCAAGCCTCATTTGGGCACTTGGAAAAGAGCCGTATTTCGAGGAGTTCCTCGACTATTTGGAATCGTCGGCACATAGGTTTGAGCAGGGCGGGGTACAGTTCCAGGAGGTCTATACATGCTTGTCCCAACTCCTATGAGGGATGTTATCAAGAGTATACGGGACAAAATGGGCATTCGGTCGGGGCTGCTGGTTCCTGTGCCTTGAGGCCGGTTGTCTTCCGTGGCTCTCCCTAACACTAAATAGATTGTCATATTTACTTGCTATCATGGGATTGTTGGAGGCTTATAACACACCGTGCACATTAGACTTCCGCCACATTGTTCGCTTTGGTGTCCATGCCCAGGTGAGTCACAGAGAGATGGCCCTTAATCGCTCGAAAATCACTTGAGTCATACTCACCGGTATTGTAACTAAACGGTCTAATACTCAATCATCTTCGAGTTTGACCGCCATGGAGTTCGGTAGAAAATATTGACACCTTCTTGCCCTTATCAACATGGAGGTCTCATTGATTGAACCTATAATGTCTGGATGCGCATACTTGCGACTGGGCAGCGAGGTTGAAGGAAGCTAGCCAGGGGCTAGGAGACCTCGAGGGCGGTCATAGTGACAGCAAAGCCACTCCACAGCTAGGACAGGAGACGTAACAGAGATCAGGGAGTGGTGCTTCTCCATACAGGAATATTTACTGGCCGTTCAGGGTCTTCGTTGTGGTCCACTAGTAGGATACATCACCCGCGATTGTCTTTACACCTTCTCTTTCAAATGGATTTGATTTATTCGTAACCTTTTACCTTCAGTTGTAGGTTATCAACTGGTCATACCAGAGTGCAATCACAGTTAACTTCCGTGAGCGACTAATTTCACGCCCGCCTGTCTCTCAACATCTCCTCCAATTCATATTCGTTAGAACACGCCGTTACACCCTGGAAAACAGCGCACACTGAAGGCCGGAGCATCGCCGGACACAACTCAAATATAAACGGGTCCAACTTGTATACAAAGAAATAAAATAGCTACAAGGACGTACCACAGCATACCAAGTGTAGGGAATTTCAATTTGTGACAATTATTCTTTGAGTTCCGACAACTCTGCCTTGTTTGGTCCGTCTTTGTGCGGCTCTCAATCCTTCCGCCCGTTTCGGTAAACCCATAAAAAAGGCTGACGCATCCACTGCCATGCCTACCAAATCCAAAGTGAACCCTTTTTTAATCATCGCACCCGAAATCTGGTTAGAAATCCTTCAAATTGCCACGTTTATCCCAGGCGAATGGGACGTAGTCGGTACCAGAATTGATATGGGAGTTTTCTGCTCATCCTTCCAAGAAGAAGCTTGGCACTCTGTCCTTCCACTTCGACGATCCATCGTCAAAGTATGTCGCCTGTGGCACAAAATTGGGACGAAGCTCTTATATGCATCCTTCCATGAATATTGCAATTCCGAAGAATCGATCCATAGACTTGCTGCATTTGCACACGTGCTGTTGGCGCGTCCTTATCTAGGCCGCCTCGTCAAGCGGCTCTCCTTGAGGTGGTGCCCCACTATCACAGATAACGAGCTTATTATACGTCATTGCCCGAATGCGATCATTTTTACCTCATTCTGTGGTGCCCCAGTTGCACAATGGGTGCGGTCTCTACCCGAGTGCCTTCGAGGTTTGGATGCAAGTTTTAGCGGCATGGAAATGGTTGAAGTCATGAGAATACTATTTACCTTACCAAATCTAGAGTCACTACATCTGTGGGGTTTGGAGGGAGAAGAGAGCCCTTTGCAGTATCCCCGCTTGCGGTTCCCGGCTCTTAGATTGCTTACTCTGTTTTTTCCAAACCCAAGAGCGATGAAATCTTGGACCCCTATCCTAACCAATTTAGATGCACCTGCTCTTACGGCGCTCAGTACTAATATAGGGGCGCTGTCAAGCGCCGTGTCCTTGTTTCCCCGTGATATCTGGGGACGCATAACGTATCTCGGAGTATTCTTCAAAGGATATCGCTATGTTAAATCCACTTACCTTGTGAACCTCCACCATCTCCGTCTCCCCATCGTCATCGACGAATATCAGACCCTTCCAAAATTACAAAAACACTTCCCCTTCCACCAATTGGAAATGTTGACTCTCCGTGTTTCGTGCAGGTATTCAGTGGATATGTCGGAGTGGGAGCCTTTCATTCGGAAAGTCTTGGCATTCCCGCTTGACACCCAAATGATGCCTTCACTACGTGTTCTGGAGTTGGACTGGTGGGATCAAAGTTTTGAAGCTTTTGTGAAGCGCCACGCATCACATAGAGATGTGGTGAACAAGTTCCTCACATCCCTAGGTTCAATTGCAGTACGATTTGAAAAGCGAGGCGTTCGCTTGTTAGAAGTTAACGGGGGTGCGGTGCAACATACTCCTGTACCGATACAAGAGACAGTCGCTGCTTGTAGGAAATATGTCCTGAAAGCAAAAGGCGAGGATTGAATTATGGAAGTATCCCGTCAGATTATGCTCCTTACATTAGGGAAGGGTTTGTATATATGGATATGATCTATACTGTCAATGCCATGCATTCCCCTTGTATGTCGGCTCCTTGAAAATTTGATTTGAGCATCACTAGATTCACTTTACCCCGCCTTAAACGAACGCTCCCATATCTCTAGCCCCTACTGGAATCTGACATGCATATAACCAGGTGTTCAAGACAGAGAGGCAATGACACAACGTTTCCCACCTAATTGGTGTGAATTCAAGGGTCAATCATCTCAGGCATGGGTGAACCTTCCTAGTATAGCAACAGACTCTCATTAAGTATTCATTGAACGTCGTTTATATGGGGCCAGCCAAACAAAGGTCCCATGCTTCTCGAGTAGAAGTAAGACAAATAGAAATGAGGCAGATATTGATGGCCTCTACATCCAGAATCAAGCGTCACCTGGAGGGGATATAGGTTGACCACCTGTGCTCCCATGGGCCCGTGAGCTCCGCCATGACGCTCAAAGCGGTATCCGATGCAGGATCTTGCTCCTCCGATGAAGCTCAAAACGTTATCCCAAATGCTGGGGACGACATTTCCGCCAGGGATATCCTTGAACCACCTCTCCGGTCTGTCATAGGTATAGAGAGGAGTTAGTGATTTGTAAACTCGGTGAAGATGGTCGTCCTCACTTGAACTCGGACGCGTCTTTCCCCCATATCTCCAGAGAGGTATTAATTAACGAGATCGGGATAAGGAACGTCTCTCCTTTCGAGATACTATTCGTCATGCACAGGAGCCACGTTTCCCATTGTACAACAAGCCAACCGGCACACGCTCACTGAATCTCATTGTGGAGGGCACCATCGATCCCCATGAACGGGCTAGAGAGTGGGATAATGTTGGCTTGGGTGGCCACGCGGACGGTGCTGTCGACCGCGGGGTACAACCGGAGCGTTTCACGGACGACGGCGTCTAGGAGCTGGAGTGAGTTGAGATCGTCCATCGAGGGCGAGTCGTACGGGAGCGCCCTGAGTTCTTCGTGCAGCTTGGATTGGATTTCAGGATAGGAGGCGAGAGCGAAGAGTGTCCATGTGGTCGAGGTCGAGGTCATTTAGTGACCTTGATACGCAGATGGGTAAGGGGGAGGGGTGGTGGTCAGTACGAGCAGGGCCGTCCGCGTAAACCACAGTATGTCTAACGCGCACCTGCAACCAAAAACGTCGGAATCTGGTTGAGGATCTGTTCAACACTAAGATGCTGCTCTGGAGGGAGGCGCTTGTCCATATTTGCTTTGATGAGTAGGCTGAGCAGACCCTTGTCCTTTCCGTTCTCGAGCGCAGACCCCTTACCAGACGCCTTCTCCTCCCAGACTGCTTGTCGCTTCTCACGGATGAGATGGAGACCAATCCGCCTCATGGTCTGCTGGGCATTGAGAACCGCCTTGGATTCTTGGTCTATCGTCTGTTGGGATTCAGGCAGGCACAGCGCGAGTAGTTAAGTGAAGTAGAACGGAACAAGGGGTAGACGTACAATCCACCGCAGGATTGGAATCCGTGCCTGGAGGAAGTTGAAGAGGCTGGCAGTCTTCGCACTTTTAAAGATCTGCGCGAAGGCGAATCCGAGCTCGTTCGAGTCTTCGTCGAACTTGAAAGCAATAATTGAATCCGGCGAGCCCGATGGTATCAAGGGTGGCGCGCGAGAGCCACGAGAGCATTTCGACATTGGGTTGACGGGGTTGAGGAGAGGCAGCGATTTTGCCCAATAGACAGTCTTTGAGCTGTGGCGGCCCAGGTGGTAGGTGTGTTTGACAAGGGACAAAAGCATAATGCGGACCTTTGCGAATTTGGAAACGAAGATTTCAGACAATTCTCGAATATGGCTATTGCTGAAGGCGGGGTTCTAGTGTCTAGTGGCGAAAAGTGAGAGAGACGATATGTTACGAGGAGGATGTTGAGTATAATAGGTCTTGTGATCGAGAAGGGCTGACGGGGACATACCATTAATTACCGAGGATGCGGCCAAGGAGGTGGAACGCCGTAGACGATACTAGAGCCCCATACCACATAAACATTTTTCCTAATACCTTCTGTCAACTCCCATGTAACCCTGAACCTCATGTGAACTGCTAGTTACTGGATTCCACATTTCTGACATCTCCCACATGCCCTGTAGACTCACATATATAATGTACATAGGCAGCGGTCGTAGTTCTCCACTTGACCTTGTAGATTCTATCAAGTCTCTCTGTTGTCTCTCCCATTCCTCTGAGTGTCCCTCAGACCCCAGTGGGCCCCGTTGTCTTGTCTGAAACTCACACACTACAGAAGGTCGAGTCTCACTCCAGACACTGCGACCTCCAGCCCACCATTCCCCTGAGGATTCCCAATCCCCCTCCTGTTGCAGACCCAGAAGCCCTTGGTCCCTCACTGCATCCCCGACCACCTGCACTGTGTGGCGAAAATTGGCAAGTTGCTGAGGGTTGGTGTAATAAAATGAACCCTCCTATCATTTCTCTCTCTTTTTTTCCTTCCATTCGGGTATAATATGCCCTTCCTTTGTCCTCACATGACCTGTCAACTGTCACGTGTCAGGCTCTTTCCAGCCTCACTCCAACCCACAACAGGCCGCTCAGTCCAGCCTCACTCCAACCCACAACAGGCCACTCAGTCCAGCCTCACTCCAACCCACAATTGGCCGCTCAGTCCAGCCTCACTCAAGACCACTCGCCTTCCTTTCTTAGTCACCCTCCATGCCACTCTCTCTCCAGAAGCATGTCACTCTCCCTCGCAATCAGCCTTTCACATTCAGTTGCTTATGCAACTCTCGCACAGGACGGCACACTCTGCCTATTGTCCTTAGTGTCCCTCCTAG
>Ga0307513_10005254_pt1 | contig 17157 bp, 19 predicted proteins | sample 15_EM_MG_FD_202174 | JGI IMG/M metagenome (GOLD analysis project Ga0307513, IMG submission 202174) | Populus trichocarpa ectomycorrhiza microbial communities from riparian zone in the Pacific Northwest, United States - 15_EM | ecosystem: Host-associated > Plants > Roots > Unclassified | place... | reverse complement strand
AGCACCCGCCAAGATGACTGTCCGTTCCGGTAGCCGTGAGGGCTCTGGTGAGAGGGTCTCCGACCCATCCCGTGTTAGAATTCATAACGAGGATGTAGGATGAGAAAAACGTGCCGAACATATTGTAAGGTAGGGCTCAATCAGTTCCGATGAATTCCACGTGGGCGTGACACTGTGTGACCCGAGGCTTTTCCGCGACGAAATTCTGATAATTAAGGCAAGGCTAAGCTAACGAATGGAACGACTATAATCATGTACGATAGAGTGGGAGTGGATAGCTATGTGGCATAACCTCACTGCAGAGGTCAAGCTATCCCAGACTTGCAAGTTTGAGTACATCCTGCCATTCGGGAGGAAGAGTTTGGTGGCCGCGATATTTCCTTGCAGCCCAAGCAGCCTCTTTTCCATCGAGGCCGTTGTGATATGAGTCAAAATCGTTTGACACGGGGGTTGCGGCGCTTTCGTGGACGTCCTTCGATGGGGCGTCCGACTTTATGAGCTGCTGATAAGTGGGCGAGACCACATCATCCCATTCACTGGTGTTGAGTTTTGATATTTTCATGTATATCTACTCATTATATACCCCCTGTCGGCTATCTCGGGGGCTCAAAATCCCGGTGTATAATGCGATTACAAAAAATCTGGCTCACAGAAACTTTCGAGATAGTCTGACAAACAGTTCTGTGAGACAGTTTTTCTCGAGGGTGTTGTACGAAGGAGTTTTTGATTCTTTTGTGTGTTTTGGAGGTTTTTCATCACGCTTTTGTCACGCTTTGGCGGGGCGTTTGCCACGTGGAATTCATCGAATCTGGATGAGCCCTACCTTAGGTTCCTACAATTTTGTAGCCGTTGCAGCGACAACGGGAAAATAATCAGGATGTACTTCACTTGTGAATGCCTTTCCACGGGCCCACGTCCCCGCCGGAGCGGCGAGTGCGCACCGCTCCCGCACAGACCATCAACAAGACCCGAATCCATTCTTAGCACCGCAGCACCAATGAACCAGCTAGGAGTTGCGGATGGCGAAGATTGAAGTGGCAGTGTTCTATTGGGGTACTTACCAGACGGACACCCGTCGTCAGAGAGTTACCAGGGTCACAGTTTAAGCTTCGACGTCGATAAATGTTCGACTGCGGCACTCCACCAGGACTGCGGCGAAGACGAACAGGGAGACTAAAAATCCCGCGGATTTCGATATCCTCTGTAGTTTTGGCGATGATCTAATCAGTTCTATCTTTAAACCGTCCAAAGGAGCATCAGAAATGGTTCGGGAGCGACCCTGGAGGGGGAACTAGGGCAGGTTAATACAACAATGTGGGCGGAATGCCGGGTCTGTACGGTTATCCAAGCAACCGCGTGTCGCTCAGACGATATCCGGAGGGTGTGTCCTTGCTCGAGACATGGACCCCTATTTTCTCCTCCGGATCCTTCAGCTCATCTGAACGTCCGAATGGCCGCCTCGCCTCAACACCATCAACACATGGCGACACATATCCCGCAATCTTCACTGTGAAACGCAACACGCCAACGCCGTGAAAACTCGATCTAGCAACATACATCAACAATCCCACCCCCTCTGTTGCTCGGCAAGAAGGCGATCGAGTCGGTTTTGGAGCGAATTTTGAGTCGATCTTGAGTCTAAGCGTTGGGTTCTCCATTCAAAATCTTCTACCCGACTCGCTTGCTCGGCAAGCACATTGCTGATGCTAGTACACGCTTACCAGAAAGCGTTGAATGAATTCCCGAGTGAAAAAACCTAGGGGTTGGGGAGATGAAGACCAAACGGGTTCGAAGGTCGCGAGAATCCGAAGTCGGAATTCTGGGAAAAACTGAATGTTGGCTAAAAGCACTCAGTGGTGCCGTCGCAATACCACAGAGACCAAACGGGTCCGCTGAGTTTTTGAGGTGCTGGACGTCGAGCAAGGCAGACGCGAAAATATAAGAGTAATCGAAAAAAATAGTGGAAAAGTCCGCCACGCCAATTTATCTAACCGGTTAAAGTTACTGTTGATAATTGGGCATATTGCGTCCAAGTCGCAGCGATTCCAGAAAACCCTGTCCCTCTCACGACCGACGTGTAAGCGAAAGCGATATGCGGCCGCTTGACTCGAGCTATGGCAACGCAACCGATGTCTTCTCGCTAGTCATTATTCTGTCGTTATTTCACCCCCCGTGCTCGTTGTTATCTCCTGTTCTCATTATTCTATCCTGCCCAACTCGTTTGCTACACTCTTTGTTTTGTTTCTTCAGAATGGGTGACCCCTTCATCTCGTACGCTGACGGCGATGAACGCCGCTCAATCGCAATCCATAGTTTGAGTCCCTCTCCAGACTCTGCTCGACTTGAGGCAGACCTATTTCGTGTGTAATCTTGTCTTTCGAAAGACCATGGTTGCGAGGAAGGAAACGTTTGTGGAGGAATTCTCACAAAACCCTAGCCGGGAGCGGTTCCCCCGCCTAGGTAGCGGATCATGCCAAGGAGGAGTTATTAATTTTGTATTTTTTGTCACGCTTTCTGGGCGATTCGGCTGGGAGATGGGTCGTGGGATGCTTACATCATCGGTCGAAAATGAAATGAGCGCAACCTTATCAGGCGTAGATCATGTTGCTACTTGTATATCAGACTCCCCATCAGAGATCGACCCGACATAGGTCGTCTGGACCCCCCGCCTTCCTCACAGTTAATAACAGTTACTAACACTGTTATTAACAGGCCTGTTAATATTTCGGGTGATTGAGTGACTGTCCGCAACGCTAGATAATATTATTTCCGTTGTAGAAGGGTACTACTACCCGAGCTCTATTGCTCAATACCCTCGTCCGTAATCTCAGCAGGGGGGGGAGCACGGCCGCGCGGCGCTCTCCCCCTTTACCGTTCCTCATTCCGCACTTGACATGCCTTGTATTCAGTAGTTGTCCTGACACTGAGGGGAACATCGGTTGGTTCCCTTGTCGTAGCGAGTGAGGGAGGGAGGGTTGTGCCAATGCGTTTCGCCGACAACATTGTGGGTCAAGGAGGATGAGCGTTGGGACTACGGTCGGACCTCGTCTGATACGGGGCTCTCACACAATGTTTAATCGAATAACCCGCATAGTTTCAAGTCCCAGAGCGGCGATACCTAAATCGGCAGAGAGCAAGCACATTCCCACAGAACGCTAGTTCAGACACCAAGCCGGGCTCCTGATCGCGAGTGCAGTGCTCAATAGAGTGTTTCAGAACTCGAGTTTGGATAGTGAGTACAAAGTGGAGCTCGAGATTTTAGGATCGGGGGGGTAGGTGATGGAGCCACAGATTGGTGAGAAATTTGCGGCATAAGGTCAGTTCTGGAACACTCTAATCTTACATTTTTCCCATCGTCACCAGAAGCCCTCCCGCACGGGACGGGCGACCTGATGACGACCACGAAGCGTCGGATGGTGTATCTGGGGGGATATAAAGTGTCCCACCCAGCGCCAGGTTTCCCCCAGCAGTGCCGGCACTATCTCTCCCCTTCGTCTTATCCTCATTCATCCTCAGGCCCGGTGCCTTCTTACGCCCAGTCACTTTCACCTACCCCTTCCGTCATGTTTGTGAAACCCGCGATCTTCTTTCTTGCCCTCGCCGCCTTCGCCAACGCTGTCCCTGAGCCGAAGTCGTCGCCGAAGCTCTCACTGGGCCTGAATGCGTCCCAACCGCTTTCGATCATTAAGCCACCTATTAAGCCTGTTCCTGCTACTCCTCCGTCGAGTCCAAGTACGAGTGCATCCCGCCCCTTTCGATCATTTCTCCTGCTCACGTCAATTACAGTTGGCAGAATCAAGGATAAAATCAAAAGCTTCTTTGGGGCTTAATCGCACGAGAGGTGTGGCGAATGACCAGCGCTGGTCAGACCTGACCACTGCTGACAAGCACTGATATTGCGCCTGGAAACATGGCTCGCTCACTATGTGGCGTACCCCCTGTTTTGTAAATTAGTAAATAGAAAGAGATAGGTTGACGACGGTCAGCTACTGTGTGATCGGCCCTGTACACGCAGCACGATGTATCGCAAGGATGTCAGACGACCACGCACATATCATCCAGCCCTGGGCGCCCTCTACCCCCCCCCCGTCGTCTTCGCACCGGTTCATAGCTTCACGGAGCCTGTTCACCTATTTCAAAACACCCGACGGGATTTCGTGTCACTTCGCTCTCACCCCCACTAGAAGCCGCGTCCCGCTTGGGACGACCCTTTTATCGATCTTGAATCCAATATACCCATCCTCGAAGGCCCAGCCCGTCCCCCTTCTGATGTCGGACCCGAAATACCCGAGCGAGATTCCGGTTTTGAAAGGTCGAGGTCACGAACAGTTAACATCCGGGGAGTCTAGTGATCACTGATCATCTCCATCGGGGAACGTGACCTACAGAATGACGTCGTCTACCCCTCAGAGTATATAACTCTGCGAGGGTCGGTGGGCAATGCATTTCTCCAACCACGTCGAAACAATCTATGACCATGGTCAGCCATCCCATCTTCCACGGCTCCACGGCTCCACGCCTACTTCCGCACTCACCGTACTCCGCTAACAGTACTTGAACATCGAAGTCCCCGTCAACAAAACCTGTGACAACCCCAACTGCAAGTGCGACGCATCGTGAGTTCCTCCTTGTTGCCCCTGTCCCTTTCACCCCGTAGACTTACCTCTGTTGTAGTTGCAGTTGCAAAGAGGGTGAATGTAAATGTCACATGTAAACACGCAAATCAGTTGTACTACGTCGCTTGATGTACCACCACCCTACACTTTCGCCCAATATCAGACGATGCTTGCACTTGTAACACGTCATGGTGTTTTTATCCGACGAAACCAGGTGGTTTCTGAAGATTGATGTGGGCCTCGCGGCCTCGAGAAACTCCAGCAATATTCGTATAACAATTCTAGAGCAAGTATGAAAAAACCTAGGGGTATTGTGTATGAGATTTACGTGACCTTCACCATCCCAAAACCAGATACTCACAAAACACTACACAAAGACCGGAACGGGGCGAGGGTAGCCTCACGGAACGTTCTGGAAAGGATCCTCGGTCTGGTCCATCAGCTCCGCACCACCCAATAAATCGTCTCCTTCCTGGACCTGTAGTAGACTCTCCGCACCCTCAAACGGTTCGCCGTCTGGTCCAAGGGCCGTCATATTCATATGCAGAATGTCATCGGGGTTCAGTACCTCAGCTTCCACCAGCCCAGGATCCAGAGTCCCAGGATCCAGAGTCGTAGTCGCCGTCAGCACCTCGGTATCCACCTCAATGCTTTCCTCCACTTGAGGCGCGGGCGAGGGTGAAGGGGGTTGGAATGAAACGGATAATGGATGAGGTTTTGGCGTAACCGGACGTGAAAGTAAGTCATCCTTCACTTGTGGTAGCTCAGAAACGGCTCGTGAGTTTTCTCCGGTCGGAATATCCTCCGCGTTTTCGGTATCTTCCTCGTTCGTCTCGATCTCCTCGACATCCTGAAGCGGGGCGAGCGGTTGATCGATTTCTTCCTCTTCAAACACCTAGGTAGGGTTATCACACAAAGCTCAGCTCGGGGATGAACAGGGGTAAGAATACGAGGAAATACGCGCCTGCTTTCGGTCTGTTTTTCCCCATTTGTACACTTTCCATGTCGCTCCTGGGGCAGCATCCTCAGGCGTGGCCGAAACGCGCTCCCAACACGGAGTGGGGACCATGAGCTGCCTACGAGCAGCTTCGGACGTGATGGCACCGAAATTGACCTTGCGTTTCGACATGAAGGGGCAGTCGGTCGTGTAGCAGTGATGATGCGCTCTGGTAAGGCTAAAGTTGAACTTTCTCACGGACGCTCCCTCCTCTCACCCACCATTATATCATTTACATCATGGATGAAGAAGAGACAGAACTCCGCAACCCGTTCCCCTCTCCCCCATCTCACTACCAAAATTACACGGCTCACAACTTGAAGCTCTTGAGCCTGCTACGCGAGAGGGCGGAACCAGAGGGGATCGACTTGTCTAATGTGAACCAACGCGCGATCCTCTCAGACCAGTCGGACATTCCAGAGTGGCCATTAGCGCAATTGGAGAAGCCGCGGGTCGATTGGATCTTGGAGGAAGGCAATTATACCGTGTTCGGTGACACATGGCAGGTGAGTCTGGTTTCCCCCCCTCGTTCACTATCTGAGGCCAGATGGCGACAATACGCATGTGGTAGATCAAGGAGAGCATTCCATCGCTAGCGGAACTAGGGGGACACCAGTTATATCCTTCTGATCCTGCAATCGGTATGGCCAGAATCACTCCGAAGACACCTAGCCCAACAGCTAACTATTTATCTCGAAGATAGGCGACCAGCCCTCCTAGCAATCCTTCGATCCATGCTCGTGACATATTCATCCCTTCTAGGCTCTCTCTTGGAGCCACCAAACACCATGTCCACGGCCAGCCTCCAGCCCGAATGGCAGAGACACGTCGAATGGATCACGGTCCTCAGCCAGAACCTTATGGCAGCCGCCAACGACCTCAGGCCAATGCAGGTTGGTATTCCATGTCTTCGGTTACACAAGGCACCAAGCATCGAATCCCACCTTTCTAGGCACGGGTGAACTTGGAAATGATGATGACGAGACAACTCGAGTTACGACGCGAGGAAACGAAACGGTTGCACTCGTACGTGGATTTTTGAACGAACCCCGAACCAGGATGGGTTCCAGACATCCACCTGAAACCGCAACCAGGAAATGCGACGAGCTAGAGGCCAAACTCGCGGAACTGAAGAGTTCTGCTGGGCGAATACTTTCCAATGGGGTTGGACAAGTGAAAGAGAAGGTGAGCGGGCAGCGTGGGGAGCATACGTTTTATCTGAACACCTCTAGGCCCCCCTTGACAACCCCACATCCATCACAGCCGAAGACGTGGCGAAGTGGGCAGAAGAAATCCGATGACATTGTCCGATATAAGACGTATGGAGTGCGGGATAGGTGGTAACTGGCAGACGTTAAATCATGGCTGGCGGGGACATAAAGGGGACCGCACGTATATAATAAATACCAAGATGTGAGCCCATAATCATGAATAGTGAATGTTGAACATGCAAGAAGAGAGAGCTAGATACGACAACCAACCGCCGCAAGCACTCCTACGTCAGCCCTCCCCTGATAGCTCCCATATACAACTCCAACTCTTCTGTGACATTCTGCAACGTGTTTGTTTCGTAGTTCTGATATAAGAACCCGACGTACAACATCGTCGTCGCCAACCACGTGAGCACCGTCGTTGCGAACAGGAAGATCGGGTTGATCCACGAGTATGGCAACCAGGCGGAACCGACGGTGAGACCGATGACGACGACCAAGCAAACAAAGAAGATGGCCAGATAGAGCCGCATACTATTGCGAGAGAGCCGATAACGGGTCGTCAGGGCTTCAGTCATAGTCGTTATTGATGCCTCGCTCAATCCCTGAGGGGGATTGGGCCCCAGTTGCCCTTCGGGCAGGTGAATGGAAAAAGTCGCTTCAAGGCCAAAATGATCAGAAAACGAATAAGGTTTTCCAGGGACGTGCTCCGTAAACACGACATCGCTCTGCGTCGGCTCCAAAACCGGGGTTCTGGAGGAGAGTGATGGATGGATCGGTGGTCGGTATAAGACATAGTCGAGACGTTTCCCCTGGAATTGTCTGGCGTAGTCGTCCAGCGGTTTTCCTGCGGAGTACGTGTTGGCGGGAGAATCTGCGGTGATTCCGAACGTGTGAACAGCCTCCAGAGATACCATGTTTGGGGGCAAGGTCGCGGGGGCGTTTACATGGGTATCCGCCCACGCGTCGCGGAGACCAGAATAATCTTTGATGAGAGACATGGCGAAGCTCGTCGGTACACTGTTGAAATCGCCAACCTAGAACAGAACGTATGAGTTGAATCTGGTGGACAGACGCTGGGACTGCGACCTACAGAAATCACATATCGTCCCAGCTCGGCCGATTGTCGAACGAGCTTGGCCAGTTCCCATGAGTTAACGAGCCTGTGTGCCCTCAGATATTCGGGCCCGGTCTCCCCACCTTGCGCATATAACTTGTGGGGTCATATGATAAGTTTCCTGCGGGCGAAGGTGAGGTTTACACGTGACTTACATGGGTATTAAAGACCTGGAGTTGGCCGAGGATAGGATGGGCAAGCCATATACTAACCGCCGCCTTACCAACGAACCAATCACCTCCGAGGACATCCAGCGGTGACCCGGTAAGCGAGTACGGATGGGAAGATGCGCCCATGATCTGGAAGCGGGAGAAAAATGCGAGACCCGCCCCGAGGGCTCCCCTGAGAGCTCGGTTAGGTGCCTCCCGGTTTCTCGAGGTTCAAAATGGGCGTACCCGTGGAAAAACTTGGCATACGGGAACCTGTTCACCACCTTTGCCTTTATGGATTCGTAGTCGGAATACACCCATAACTCTTGCAGGGCCACGATATCGTACGATGAATCGCTGAGGGCTTGGGCTATAGCTGCGATTCTCTCCTTCCTATACTTCGATACGATATTCAGTCCCCTTGGAGAGAGAAAAAAATAACAGCGAATATCCCCGTCAGTGTCGGCTTAGTGGAGCGGAATCTAGAGGGGGGAAGGACGAGCGGGATAATCACCAGCAATTGAGGGTGCAGATACGAAGTTGGGAGTCCGTCATGGCTGGCAGGGAAGAGGACCGAACGTTCCCGGGACCAAATCAGCCTCAGACGTGATGGAATCCTCGTTCACGGTCCTGTATGCAGGCTCTAAAACATCCGGGACTTGCAGCCGATCAAGCACTCGCTGTGATGGGGCGCGGTGGCCTAGTGCCTGCGGTAAACCCCCTCCAAATCCCATGGGCCTGTTGGACTGAACGCCTCACCTGATATGGTTCTTGGTTCGCTTTCCCGCCGGCCTGTCAACGTTTTGCTGGGCGCTTGCACAAACCGCTGGCCAACCCTTTTATCGTTCGAGATATCTAGTGATTTCTCCTATCGTAGGCTCGAATATATTGCTCCTCTCCTCCGCAGACCCTCGAGTGACATTCGATAAAGTCAAAAGTGACAATGTTGTGCAACGCGGGAGATTATCTATAACTAAAACGCGCCCAGAGGTACGCATAATTATCAAAGGCAGCACCCCAGGTACCATACAATGTTGAGGTCTTCGGAGTAGTTCTCGGCGAGGCCAAAGCCGTACATTCGTTTGGACTACGCCCGACCTTCTGTGCAACGGGTGACAAGTCCGCCAATGATTTCCTTACGAATCCGGGTAGGCCTATCCGCCTGGGATCGGGACAATGAATTCCGATAGTGCATCTGGTGGATAAGGGCCATAAGACACCCCCGAGGGTGAATTCTTGGTTGAGAGGCATAGAGGTCATTGGGCTGGGGGTCATGGTGGTGGTTGACGAAAGCGCCGAGGTGCGCTGGTACCTAACCCAAGTCCCGCCTGTTCCGGCCCGGCGGTCGTCACCACATCGATGTCTACACCCGCCAAGTTGTTCTTCTCGACCATCGAGGTGACCAAACAGGCTTTCTACCACTCTCCACTCTCATATGCCATCGTAAATCTCAAACCAATCGTACCCGGCCGTGCGTCCCCAGTCATCTCGACCAGATCGTTCACCACATCGACCACTCGCTGCCACCAGATGTGCTGGTGATACCAACTCGCCCAGTGTCCAGGATAAGCGACCTCACCTCCGATGAACTCAAGTCGCTCATGGAATCCGTGAAAACCGTGGGGACTGTGGTCGAGAAGGCCTACAACGGGGACAGCCTCACCGTTGCGTGCCAGGTGCGCAAATGTCTATTCGATCTACAAAAATCCTCGAATTTACAACTTGTCCGCAACACTTAGGACGGCCCAGCTGCAGGACAATCTATCCCCCACGTCCATTTCCACATTTTACCCCGCAAAATCCAAGGTGATATCTTCCAGTCTAATAGAGACGCTGTGTACCCCGCACTAGAGGTAGCGGAATCCGGGCTTCACGCTGACCTGGAACAAGTAGCCAACATTACCCAAAGACGGATACCCGCTGCAGAACCATTGAAAATGGACGCAGATGCAGAAAGAGAACCGCGCGAAATGGAAGAAATGATAAAGGAAGCTGAGTGGCTCAGATCTTTCTTTGAGGTCGAGAAGGCGGCTCGCCGTGTAGACTAGTCGGTACGGTATGTATTACTAGACCCCCGGAAACGCATTAGTGTATAGCTAGAATACGAAAATACAGCCGTCTAGCGTCGCCGTCGTCGAGGTGGGGTGTTAGGTCGACTGGAAGGTAACGGTACAGTATTGACTACAACCGGCGGTGGTCCCGTGGGCTCGTGCGCCATCGTTTCGTATGTTTCGGGTGTCTGCTCGGGATTCAAGGGCTGATAATGCCCATACGTCGGTGTCCCGTAACCCGAAATGGGTGTAAAGTATGCTCCAGGTGGGTAATGTGACTGGGCATAATGGAAAGAGCTTGAGCTGGAATACATCGGATTAGGGTATCCTTGTTCTGGGTGGATCCACATAACGGAAGGAGTAGGATCCCAATGACCCTGTGGCGGCTGGTGGTTTGACATGTATGAGGATGATGATGACCCCCAAGCCTGGCCCTGGTCAGGCTCCTGCGACGTAGAAGCCTTGGGTTCTGGAACGTCTTCGTCAAGAACCTTTTCCTCGATGAAGCCTCCTTGTTCCTGTGCTTCAGCAGAGACGGCGTTGTCCGCCTCGCTCGGTTCAGGTTGGGGAGGTACCCGCCCTCCAGTGATCTCCGGGGTCTCAGGGACCTCGTAGGCTTGCCACGTTCCGGGGATAATGGCAATCGGTAATAACCAAGTCGCCGTAAGGGTCACACCGCATCCTGTAGACAATTACACCTAAATCGCGCAAGGTGGGATCGTAAGAGCGGTCGTTGACGTACCTCGATCGAAGACCCTGATAGCAGACCAGCTCCAGGCAATAAAACCGCCGATGTAACCGAGCAAGGGTACCAGGCCTCTGAGTAAGCTAAGAGCGAGTTGGAATTGAGGGGGAATCAGTGCCACCGGGACGTGATCTAATAACCACTTAAGGGCCGAGGTGATCATGGCTGTAAACGGAGTCAGTCAATCCCTCTATATATGGTATACCCAGCCCACAAATACCTGCACGCTTAGCAGCCTCTAGCTGTTTATTGTTTAGCACCTCGAGGACGGGTGGAGGAAGATAACTAGAAGGGACAATTGATTAGTCACAGAACCAGTTCCCCGCGGATTCACTGACATTCGATAGCCCCACCACATCGTTTGCAATGAAATCTTGGTCGGAGAGGGGACCCACATAAGTTTCTTAAGCTTTCGTTCCTCCTTTGCTTTCGCCTCAGCCTGTTTCTTCTCTTCCTTCGCTCTCTCCTCCACGTGCCTCTCTTCCTCAGTCTTGGACCACGGCCACCAAAAGATACTCTTCGACGTCTCCGGAGCGTTGTTTGGCTGACCTTCTCCGTCGGCGGCATTATTCCCAATATAACCCCCCTCTTCCATCTGCGAAGACCCCTCTCCGATGTCACCACCAGCAGTGGCCTGGTGCGTTTGACTCTGCCCCTCATCCCCATCCAATCCACCATCTTCCTCAATATCGTCAATTGTGTAGACCTGGCGAAGGGGGCTTCGGTAGTTCTCGGCTACCACTCGACCCGCTTCGTTGAAGGAGACATATTCTGTCTCGGCGATCTCGACGAGCGAGTCCCGCTGTGGGATCAAAGGAGAACAAAGCATCAGGCTCGATCCGTCCTCTGCAACCTCCATTCCACGGGCATCCTGCTCATTGCTCCCCTCTGGAGGGAGTTCACTGTTTCTCGCCATCGGCGATTGTAGCTTCTCCAACATCGAGAAAACAGACGGTTGACCGGGACTAGGCGAGTTCATGAGTCTGGGTGAATACAGGAACGAGAGGAAGCGTGAATCGGCCACAGGACTGAGAAGAGTAGATGGACCCCGCACTGGGGATTGTGGAAGAGCTCGTCTATCCCCAGGTGTCGTTGGAGATTCGAGGACCATCGGTTGGTACATTGCGGTAGGAGTGGAAGCGATAATGGAGTGTATTCTCTGCGCTAACGATATGGGTGACGGGTGGTCCCCCTCGCTGAGCGGGGTAGAATCAGAAACGCCCTCGGGAGGTGTTATCAGATTTGTTGGCATCGGAGAGACGGCCTCAAGTTCGTCCTCTGCAGAAGAGGCAGATCTGGTTAAGGTTGGCGACGGACTCGCGAGCTCCTTAGTTACGCTGGGCTCTGATGCTAACCATCTCGAAGGGGGGAATTCTTCAGGACTGGTCGTCTTTGTCCTCGCGTGACTCCAGAACCGCTGTAAAGGCGTAGGTGACGCGATACTCTCCGCGCCATCCCTATCATTGGTCTGCGTTTGTCTGTTGTCTACGGGTGGGTCCGGCCGCTGGGGTTGTGGTTCTGTATCGGGATCAGGAGGTATTGTGGAGGGTTTGGCGTCCGGTGTGCCGAAAGACCGGAAGAGATGTCGCAGCCCGACGAAGCGAGGTGTTAACGTTGGCGTGGGTTGGGAATCGGATGGCTGGTCGTTGTCTTTCGAAGTCATCACTGGGGACTCCCCGGCGGAACGAAAGTTAGATGGGTGGGGAGTAGAGTTTATGAAGTACACGCAGCCATTATTCCTCTTATTTCGACTTGCAACGAGGCCTCCACATTGGTCACGTGGAAACGCGATCATCATCGCCGGAAGTCACGCTTCAGCTTCAGTCTCTAATCATATCCGCAATGTCGATCCTACTCTAAAGTTTAACATCTACCATGGTCGGGGCAGTGAACGCGCGGCCAGCAGCAATAATCAGTTATCTCCCACCAGTCCTCAAGCCCCCCTTATCCTTCAGCCTTACAAATCCCTTGCAAATCTCCGTCCTCTCCCCTCATACAGCACTGAATAGTGTCAAAGGAGGTATTGTCGATTTCCTAAGTGATATCATCCACACAGTTTCCCCGGGTTATGTCGAATACGTTGGAGTCCAAAAAGAGGATGACCTCGGGGGTGAGGGTCGCCTGGTCAGATTCCAACAGCTAACCGAGCCGGCCAGTCTCGTGAACGCGGTTAAGAAAGGTTTTGCTTTGCCAGCTGGTACGTGTTCACTTGACACTTGCACATCTACGAGCACTCAGTCTCGCTCATGCACCTGAAGCCCAACTTGGCCGCTCGGACAGCCACGCTCGGAGGGTCACTTCAGTTGCTTCGTGTGCTGGGAGTCGTGGTTCCACACTGACCGGTCCTGACGCAGATGCGTACTTTACCGGAGAAACGTCAGTCTAAGTAATCTCGTGCTCGCGAGACTCAACGCGTTAGTTTGCAGCATGTAATACTGGCGGCTGTGGTTAGTGGTCGGCACGTAGTGATGTGCGGCCATACCAACACAGAGCGTGGGTACTTGTCAACACTGGCAGAAAGCTGGGGGCCGAGCTGAAGGATCCGGGGGAGAAAATAGAGGTCCATGTCTCGAGTAAGGATACCCTCTGGATATCGTCTGGGCAACACGCGGTTTCTTGGCTAACCGTACAGACCCGGCATTCCGCCTACATCGTTGTATTCACCTGCACCCTACTTCCTCCTCCAGGGTCGCTCCCGAACCATTTCTGATGCTCCTTTGGACGGTTGAAAGATAGAACTGATTAGATCATCGCCAAAACTACAAGAGGATATCGAAATCCGCGGGATTTTTAGTCTCCCTATTCGTCTTCGCCGCAGTCCTGGTAGTGCTCAGCGCAGTCGAACATTTATCGACATCGAAGCTTAAACTGCGACCCTGGTAACTCTCCGACGACGGGTGTCCATCTGGTGAGTACCCCAATAGAACACTGCCACTTCAATCTTCGCCATCCGCAGCTCTTAGCTGGTTCACTGGTGCTGCGGTGCCAAGAATGGATTCAAGTCTTGTTGACGGTCTGTGCGGAAGCGGTGCGCACTCACCGCTCCGGCAAAGGTGTGGATCCATGGAAAGACATTCACAAGTGAAGTACATCCTGATTATTTTCCCGCTGTCGCTGCGATGGCTGCACGATTGGGGGAACCTACAATATGTTCGGTACGTTTTTCTCACCCCATATCCTCGTTCATGAATTCTAACACGGGATGGGTCGGAGACCCTCTCACCAGAGCCCCCACAGCCACCGGAGCGGGCGGTCATCTTGGCGGATACTTTTCTCGCACGAACTTCACGATGGGGGAAGGTGCCAGCCGCCACCACGCCCGTTGCCACCGCCACATCAATCCTATCGTCGCTCGATCTGCCAGGCGCTTGTCATATCGCATTGGAAAATTCATTATATCTGCTGCTATGGTTGCGTGAGTGCAGTAACCAGCGACTGCGCACCTGAGGACCTCTTGCGTCTGGTCGAAGATCACGAGCGTAGGAGCAACATATATCATTCCCCCATTTCGGAGAAACGTTCCTGAAGCGGTTTTTGAATATGTATGGATTAATCCTTTAACCCTGGCTGCCTGCGAGGAGGTATATAAGCCATGAGGGTCTGGTGAGTCCAGTCCTCCAGATCCCCGATACAACCAACCTTCTCTCGACACAACCACTCAAGTATTCAACAACCAACTATGAAGAGCTTCATCGCAATTTTCGTCACCCTCGTTGGGTTGGTCTCGTTCGTCAGCGCTGACGTTCCGGCCGGCGGTCAATGCGGTGGTCAGTGTTTGCCGTAGGTTGTTCTACGATGGTCTGATCTCTGGTTTTCCCTTTTGCAATAGGCAAAAACTACATAGGAGATACCGTCTGCGTTCCAGGCACTACTTGCACCGTTAGTTTCCATTTCCATGCTAATCTCTTCCAGCATAGTATCTGACCGCGTGTTCTTACAGTACGTCAACCCGGATCTCTCTAAGTGTAATTGTTGAAGATCTTCCGTTATCTGAACCTCGAGGCTTACCAAAAATATCTGCAGGTGTTCCCATCCCGCCCGTCCAAGACGCGTGCGTACTGTTTACTACTCACACCTCGATTTCCACTCACGGTGTGATTTTTCCGCAGTGGACCCGCGGACCCGAAGAGAAATGTCAATGTAAGGGCAAAGTAAAGGATGGAAGGAGGAATATGTCGGGGTCGATCAACTATCGCCGGCGAGGATGGGACACGTCTCCGCGACGACATTGATTAGATACGTTTCACGCCAACACCAAACCCCGCGACCACCGCCCAAAGCTTCACAAATCGTAATACGTAACATAGGTTTTGCCTTAGGACATTGAACTAATACCGAAAAAAATACCCCACTACCTGAATCCCCACCTGAACACCCTCAAGTCTGCGGTTGACGGAAATTCCACAAAGACGACCACCCTCATGGGCATGATAATATCATTCGGCTCTCTTCCTTCCTGAGGCCTGAGGTACGAACGCCTCGGTAGCTTCGCTCACCGGAAAAGACTGTCAGAATTGGTCCGAAATGATTGACACTTGCGACGGTGCTCAGAATCTCGTCGGAAACAACGTTTCCGCCGGCACCATGTAGCCCAGCTTGTTTTATACGAATGGTGGCCACGCTGTTTCCAGAGGCATCGAGGGATGGCCGCACCGCTAGAACTATGTAGAAGTTCGAACGTTCATTAATCATATGTTACCCACCGAACGCAGATGCTTTCGTGGAGGTAGTGTCGACGGTTCGAAAGTACAATGAAAAATTCATGGCAGGTAAAGAAACAGTGATTCGCAGGAGGAGAGCGGCGAGTGATCGTTTGTACAAGTGACATGACGATACGGTGCGAAGCGAGAGATGCAGACGGGCATTCAAGGCACAACAATGGTCTCGGTCCAGGATTCATCGTCTCCTCTAGTGAAGATGGTTCGCTGGTCTGGTGCCAGCTGGACCCAATCGACATAAGTCGGCTCAAGAAGGACGAGAGCAAAGTTCCCAAGAGCCTGTTCAACAAGTTTCTTCTCCTCTTCAGTCGTAGCCCCCGTAGTGGTCGGCACGGTTTCCGGCCACTTCTCCCTTTCTTCGTCCCCTCCTTTCAGGGGACTTCCAGGCGTGGGGCGACACCAACTCGCTCTCATTCGACTGCTGAGGCTATCAAAGATCTGAACCCGTTTAACCTCCCAATCAAAACCCCCCGCCGAAAGCCTTCCGAACGCGACGTTCCCTCCCGAATGAAAAACCCTGTTCGCAGGTTCCGGAATGATGGTAACTCTCCCGGTGAGGCGGAACTGATCCATCGACGGTTCGATCCACCAACAGATCTGAGCCGTATCATTTGCAAGGATCTGCCCGACTTTGGGAGTGCGAATGTCCGTGGTCGTGAGGATGATAGGAAGGTGTTCGTTTCCGTCGGGTGAAATCAGTTCCCTGATGATACATGAGCGGACTTGGGGAACGGTTTTGTCTATGGTAGCTAGTTGCGAGACTAAATATATGGATGTTTGTTAGATTCGGCCTTTGAAGTGATATTTCGACGCACCATTTGCATCTGGGTGCTCTCGGAACAGTTCTGAGAGGGCGGTAAACCAGCGCGGAGGAGGGGACATGGGGATCGCAGAACACTTGATCGATAACGGAACAAAAACCTTTGATCGAGTCTTGGTCGGACTCAAGCTTGGCCCCTTCCGGTCTTCACACTTCAGCGGGGGAATCTTCATCCTACCCGTGAGGCGGACCGAGCACTTTACCAGGATATGTATGGGTGGGGTTTTGCGGTGGTGAGGCCAGCAAGGAGATTAGTCAAAATAAATATTTTCAAGTGCTCCCAAAATATGCGACTTTACATCAAAGTCTCAGCTTTCAAACAGTTCGTCGTCATGCAACTACCACGCGGTCGCGACATAAATTCCCCCGAAAACCAGTGCACGCAAAACAACCAGACGTTCAAAGCGACTCGACGACGAACTGATACGCGGCCCAACTTCCACCTCCTATCAAAGCTTCAAAAGGGTGGACACCCGAGTCAGTACACGTGGATCCACCATAGATACGAAGGACAAAACCACTCACCGAGCATGGCAGCTAAGCCAGGCCTGTTGCCAGCGAGCCTCTGGGATACAAAAAAGCGAGTATAAGCGATAAGGTCCGACTCTCATGGCAGTTGGGAGCGTGCACGCACCCCTTTGGGACCGTTTTTGATATACCCGTGGGTATACCAGACCTTGCTGAGTACCCAGATTTCAAGGGCAATAGCCGAATAGACGGGCTGTCTGAGACC
>Ga0307513_10005252_pt1 | contig 17161 bp, 18 predicted proteins | sample 15_EM_MG_FD_202174 | JGI IMG/M metagenome (GOLD analysis project Ga0307513, IMG submission 202174) | Populus trichocarpa ectomycorrhiza microbial communities from riparian zone in the Pacific Northwest, United States - 15_EM | ecosystem: Host-associated > Plants > Roots > Unclassified | place... | reverse complement strand
TTTTGCTTACTAAGACATTAAAGAACCCCCCCCTTCAATCCCCATTTTCAGAAGCCCCGATTCAACCCCCCCCCCTTCTAACCCCCCGGGTTCGATCATCAAAGGCCTTCTTTGCAACACTGAACAGGTGTACTGTACTCACGCGGCCGAGTGTTGATTTCGTCACGTGATCATCGATTCCTGTTGGTCGATAGGAATCGATGATCATGTGACGAACTCAGCACTCGGCCGCGTGAGTACCGTACAGTCGCCCCTGGCTATAGTGAACGACAAAAACAGGGCCCTAAGCGTTCACTATAGCCAGGTGTTCACTATACCAAAGATGACTAAGGCAGTGTAGGCATGAGTGGTGGTGACAAGAGAGTGCGGGGAAGGAACGGTGAACGGCGGCATCTTCACCAGTGTAATCGTGGCAGCAGAATTCAACCATGCTACGAACAAATCACAAAAATGGCGAGTCCAGTACTTCCATGTCGGGGCCTTCGATGTCAGCCCCTCCAAGTATCGCAGCTAGTCGAATTGACCAGCTTGCAGCACGATTGGGAGGTGTGCAGAATAAGCGACGACGCGCATTGTCTGTGCTTGAGAAACATGAGATATGTAAGAAGCGCATGGAGTCAAAAGAGAATGAAAAGATGAAGTTAGAAGAGTTTGCAAGATTATTTCCTGGTATTGGCTTCAAGGATCCTGGGGTAGATGAAGGCATAACTAACAAAACATATAGATCCAGTCTCTGGCCTGCCACTTTCAAAGTCGACTCTTTCAACGGTTTTGAAAAACAGTAGCGAATACCTAAATATCGATGTTGGAGCAGCAGACAACTGGAAAAAGAAGGCAAGAAAGCAGCAATTTCCCATACTTGAAACTCATGTCGTTGAGTGGATCTATCGGGCACAGTTGGCTAGGGTAATTACGACCGATGATGTTATCCTAGCGGTAGCCAAATGCTTTACCGAACAGCTTGCCGTTTCACAGGAAGGGGAGGGGAGAGAGGATTACTCAGGCTTTGAGTTTTCCAAAGGATGGTTGGGGTCATTGAAAAATAGAAATGGATTGGGGCGAGTAAAAACACAGGGAGATTCAGGCATTGATGATCCGGAGGCTTTTGGTATTCCTGCAATGCGTGAAGGTATTCAGGAAATACTAAAAGACTTTGCAGCCCGTGATATCTATAACTGTGATGAATTAGCACTCCAGTAAGCAAGACTCCTTTGATAAGAAAGCATTAAACTAATATGTTTTACCTTAGATACAACACGCGGCCTGATACAACGATTGCTCGGAAAGGAAAAGTCGTTCGTGGCTCCAAAAAAAATAAAACTCGCGTTACAGTTTTTGTAACTGTGAATGCGGATGGCTCTGATAAACGTCGACCAATGCCAATCAATAAATCGAAATACCCTATTGCTTTCCGAAAAGCCAATATCAACACCGAAAACCTTCCCGTAACCTACCGATATAATCGTAAAGCCTGGATGCTATCTGGGCTGTGGTATGAATATTTACGAAATCTGAACAAGAGCATGAGAATTCAGGGACGGAGAATCGCTTTGATTACTGATAATGCGCCGACCCATCCCCCGCCTGAGAGTCCACCAATTGACTATGATGGACCCCCCCCACCCCGGCTTGATCACATTAAGTTGATTTATCTTCCACCAAATACAACTGCTTGGTTGCAGCCCCTTGATGCCGGGATTATTCGCTCGCTCAAAGCTGGGTACAGGCGTCGCTTTATTCAACACATGGTGGAATACTTTGAGAAATATGATCAAGCTGCACCTAATTTAGATATATTGCAGGTGATTTATATGGTAGCAGAGGCATGGGATGAACTCCCTGCTAGTGTGGTATTTCACTGTTGGGAGAAGGTTGGGTTGGTAGAGTCCTTAGATCGTGATTATCATACCTCCTACAATGATTACATAAGTCATATCCGAACCGCAACACAAGTTTCCGTTCTTTCTTTGCTTGATACAAGCTGCAACTCCGAACAAGTCAACACACTCGCGGACCTTTTCCTAGATTATGATGAGGAGAGGGGAGATGTTGATGCCCGCCCAGAGGATATTTCTCTCACTGATATTGTTGCTTACTTGGATACGGCAAAAAACCACTCTACCTCAGACTCCGACTCAGGTCTTAATATGCTTGAGATTGCAGTACCAGAAACCATCTCCATTGGATTAGCAAATACCTATCTCACCGAAATTATTAACCTATTAGAACGCTTTCCTGTGGATGTGTTGCAAACAACAGGACAGACGCTTCCAATACCTTCTGCTGTTCAGCAACTTCGGAAAATCCAGCAAGGCTTCCACCACCAAGAGGAGTCAAAAAAGACCCAAGGCACCCTATCTAATTGGCTTCAAACTGGATCTACGAAGGCAAAAGAGAAGGAACCTATCAGAGTTACTTCTTCTTCCCCAAGACTCGAACCTACATCCCCGGCTCAAATACCCACCTCTCGGACCACTGACGTCTCCTCTACTCGAACTCCATCACCTCCCTCTCAGCTTCTACGCTTTTCTCCCATTGCCCCAGACTGGATTCATAATTCCTATGAAGCCCTCAACGCCTCCTCCACTGATGGTTAACTTTTTGGAATCTTTGACTCGGACGGGAGGTATTGAGAAGTATGTATTTTTTTCTTCTTTCCCCCTACCTTTGTTCAAGCACTTGCAATCCGGAACAGCAGGAACTTGGAGAACACATGAATCTTTAGTATTATAGAAATTCAAAACTCTAACTTTCAACCGAGAACTTTAGGAGAGTAAGTGGTATTGTCATAAATCCTAATGCTTCCAAAAGTGAGCGTTCCAAAGTCTTGGCTACTTTCTGGCAGGTTCAGCGGGTAAGTAGGAGTTTGGTAGCCTCTTCTATTCTTATTGGTTGTAGGAATTCCCGTGCTGAACGGGCACGCATTTTTTTCCTTCTTATTTTCTTGTTCCTTATAGCCAAAGTCATTTGTATGTAACTTCTTTTTACTACCCCTGTTGATGTCCTATTGCCCCGTTCAGTACACTACAAGGCTTTTTTTCACTATAGCAAACCAGATCTGGTGGGGCCCGAATTTTCCTGCCCTCGCCGTTCATTACAGCCAGGGATTCACTATGTCCAGGTTCACTATAGCCGGGGGCAACTGTATTTGCTTGAATAATTGAGCCTCGCTCTAAGACGTCCAAAATTCCCTCTCTTGGATAGGGGGCGAACGCACCGCGGGAACTGACCACTTGAGACCCAGCTTAAGACAGAAAAAACAAAAAAAGTGCCAGACCTTCCCAACAGAGGGAGCTCCAACATCCTAGCGTGAGGTTCAATTATTCTAGTAAATACGGTAAGGCAGCAAAAAAAACAAAAAAAACAACTGCCACTGATGCTTGTTCGTCACCGGCTGATATTCGTCAAGGCTCTACCCGTAAAAACTCGAATAATCGAACCGTGTGCTATGTCGTTGGAGTTGCCTCCTCTGGTAAGGTCTGGTGTTTTTTGTTTTTTTTATGGCCCCCAGAGGGGCTGAGCAGCTCTTTTTTTGCAGTGTTTTTCGCCCCTATTCTAAAGTAGGGAATTCTTAACTACATAGCACACGGTTCGATTATTCGAGTTTTTGCGGTATTGGAGTCTGCGCTACTTATTTTTCGAGAAGACCTATTCTGCTTGCGCATTACAAAAGTTTCCGGACATGTGGACTTTAGCTTGGCACTAACCTAGATGTGGCCACCTAATAAAATGCGCCAAGCCTTTTCTCCACACTTCCAGAAACTTTTGCAATGCCCAATTATGATGGTTTGTTACCTTTTTTACCGCCAAGACATTGCCACAGCGCAATACTTCTCCATCAGCGCGAATAGAAGTGTGCCGGTACCGAGGTGTTGCGAGACTCGAAGTGTTGCGTGCGAGGTTGCTTATGCATGCGTAATTGTTTTTTTCGCGTCAGCCTTTCCGACATTTGTTTTTAAATTTGTGGTATAAATGGAGGCTCTGCGGACATCAGGAGAGACGAGGACATGGATTATCCTGAGAAGTGGATGGTTTTTGATCTTTCTTTCTTTCAACTTTTTCTGTGCTTTCAGTGCCATTGGGACCGTGATAAAACTTTTTGCCAACCGCCACAAAAGAACGCCATCCACGGAGGAGATCCGACAGCACGGTACTCTTGATGCGCCAACTTTACTCAAGTACCGTACCGTACCTGTAGAGCTAGGAGCCCAGGCCTTTGCGCGGATAGCGATGTACTGTACTACGGTCGCTGATTTTTTAATTTTTAATATCCTGACACTTTGCGCCAAGACGAATAGCAATCAGTGTCAAGGTGTCCGGATACTTTTGAATTGAGGTCGGCTACCGTAGAAACTTGAATAATTGAACCGTGTGCTATGAAGTCCAGAATTTCCTTCTCTGGAACAGGGGCAAAAAACACAAGCAAAAACACAGCCCCCTTCCCCCTTCCGAGACAAGAAAAACAAAAGTTTCTTGACCTTACTCAGAGAGGAAAGTCCAACGACAAAGCACACGGTTGAATTATTCAAGTTTCTACGGTAGTAGAGCACTATTGCACAATACAGTATTGATTTGGGATCTCGCTGCGTTTGCCTTTTGCTAACTTCGACCCCGCCGACCCTTCCTGATAGTCCCTACTGATCGTGCCTCCTATCAACCTCAAAGCTCACAGCCCTATTATTGCGAGTGGCGAAAGAACTCCCCAGCCCCAGTGTACCGGTATTCGCCAATTCTGCGGAAGGATCTCCGATATTACCCCGCCTGATCGTTGGTTGGTCGGTAAGCGATTAAGCTTAGGGCTGCCGAAAACCAACCGGCTGTGACCACACTCCTCTTAGCGTCGCAACCGCCCCTCATCCGATTCTCCGGGGCGCAAGAATCAGCTGTCAATCACCCCAGTTTATTCTTATAGTAGCGTGTCGGATTTACTCTGGAGAGGGGCGCTTGGGATAAATGGAAATCTTGCTTTCGTCTTCGGTAATGAGCTCATTCTCCGTTGAGCTGGAGAGAAGGATACTAGATCTGGTAGCTAAAGAAACTCTACACGGCTGGATCGAGTGTTCTGTATTGTACTCGTTTCGGTAGACACGGCGATGCGGATACCGGTACCGCACGAGGTTAGGGCAGGGGGTGTAAGAAGCCCAGGGCAAATCTCTCCCGGAATCACTCCACAAACACGCTACCCCCACATGGGAGGGCTGCGTCATCGACGGGACGGGTGTAAGATAGACATCATTGTCAGGCAACACTTTTAACTAGTTGGAGGCAAACATTTTATTTTTCCTAGAATTATAAGTACCTCCTCACTCGCAATAGTCTTGTACCCAATTCACTCGAAACTACAATTTCCCTATCCAATTTACCAACCATGTCTATTCCCAGCGAGCAATATGCACAAATCTTTAAGAACCACAACGACCCAATTGAGTACAAAAGGGTTCCGGTTCCAAAACCGGGCCCGGATGAGGTTTTGATCAACATCAAATATACTGGAGGTGAGTTGCGAGATCTAATTTGGCTTGATATTTGGTTCCCGTTATTGATTTAGATCCTAGTTTGCCATACCGATCTTCACGTAAAAGCCCCTGTTGGATTGCCGCGATGGGAGGTTATTAACAATGAGTAGGCATGGAAGGGTGACTGGCCTTTGCGCATTAAGAAAAATCTGATTGGTGGTCACGAAGGTATGATATTTTGATCGAACTAAAAAAGTGTACCGGTACGATCCTGACTGTCTTTAAGGTGCTGGTGTTGTCGTCGCTGTGGGCGAACTGGTTGAGGAGATCAAGGTAGGCGACCACGCGGGCATCAAGTGGCTCAACGGAAGTTGCGGCCACTGCGACTTCTGTAAGTTTATTCCCGTCTGGCTTCTATACAGCTACTAACGTGGAGCAGGTATGGCCGGAGACGAACCCTTGTGCGAAAAGGCTCTACTCTCGGGGTACACTGTGGATGGCAGTTTCCAGCAATATGCGATTGGCAAGGCCGCACATGTCGCTAGAATTCCCAAAGGAGTGCCGTTGGATGCGATTGCTCCGATTCTCTGTGCCGGAATCACTGTATGTACCTCATAACTCCTATTACCCCCGCCAAACTGACTCTACTAGGTTTATAAGGCCCTTAAGGAATCTGATGCCCGTGCAGGTCAAACTATAGCCGTCGTCGGTGCTGGCGGCGGTCTCGGCTCTCTTGCTGTAATTACCCCAGGATCTTTTGCTTATATGTGGCTAATTGAAGGCTATTAGGTGCAATATGCCAAAGCAATGGGCTTCCGTGTTATAGCCATCGATACCGGAAGCGAAAAGCAGGAAATGTGTCTCAACACACTCGGTGCAGAGGAATTCGTGGATTTTGCGAAAGGTGATGTAGTGGCAAAGGTCAAATCTGTAACCGGGGGCCTTGGTGCCCACGCTGTCATCCTTCTCGCTGTGACCGAGAAACCATTCCAACAAGCCACTGAGGTAAATCTGCCCTGGAACCACTCCGCCTTAAGGGAAAAAAAGTTAGGTAATTGATACCTGGGGTGAATAATAGTATTGCAGGTCTCGTGGAGTGGTAGTCTGCGTAGGTCTCCCTCCGAAAGCCCGAATTTCAGCCGAAGTATTCCCGACGGTCATCCGAATGATTACCATCAAGGGATCCTACGTCGGCAACCGCCTCGACACTCAAGAAGCCATCGACTTCTTCGCCCGCGGCCTCATCCACGCCCCCTTCAAAGTTGGGAAGCTCTCTGAGCTCACTCAAGTCTTCCAACTCATGGAGGAAGGAAAGATTGCTGGGCGCTATGTTCTTGATACAAGCGTAAGTTTGTTCATATATCCCGGGCCGGTTTTCTTATCTAACATTACTCTGCATGTAGAAATAAATGAATGAAAAAAACAAGGCTTTTCCTGCGCAAGTATCGCATTGCGCCGGTGAAATCTTCCAAGGTTCTGGGCGGTATCTGGTTTGAGGGCGGTGTTGATGGTGGCTGTTGTCTTTGTTGTTTTATTTGTCTGATTTAAGGGTGTTGCAAAATGTACCATAAATTATAACTTCAGTTCTCGGACTCTATTCACCGCCGGTCAATCATTGTACCTGTACCTCAAAACGCGCAGCGAACCACCGAGGCGTTGAAGGAAATGGCCATTTTGACTTTATACTTTCCTCTCGACACTCTAACGGGCTGTGATATGAATATATCTACCAGTAGCGGAGAATCCAAAGTCTGAGCTTTATTTTGTCGGTCATGCCAGGGCTTATCAAGTGAAGGTGATTCTGCGCAGAATATCATAGCTCCAGATTTCTGGTAACTTAAGCTTCGGGACTTTACATGGGCATCAATATCATAGGGGAAAGGTTCTTATTTGAAAAAAAAACTACTGCTTCTAGGTGTTCGCACACACAGCCCCAGTCTACATGCAAACGCCCAAAAGACTTTTCAATATGCTTCTCCCGTGCAGGTTGCCATCACGCTACGACTATTTTAAGCCTAAATTTCACATGGCCAATATCTACCCGACGCACTAGTATTAATTTCCCTTAGTGAGGCACTATGTTTACTAAACTTTGTCGGCGGTAGAGGCCGATTGTCACAGTAGCTGAGAAGTTGACATCTAGCTTTTGCATCGCTTTCTATAATACAGGTGAGAAGTGCTTGGGCTTTATATATTTTGTCTATCCGGTTATCTATATAAACAGCCCTTATGTCTACTAGTACAATTGATCGGGGGAGGAAAAGGAAAAAGGGGAATTGTTGGAAAGGAAGGGAGTAGAAAACTCGGAAAGAGGATTTACAAACGGAGAGGGATAAAAGGGAATAATATGATGGGAATCCCAAGCCATACAGGCATGTCTTGGTGACCCCCCGCTCTCGGTCAACACTAAATTATGGATTAAAAACGGAAATTCAGAAATCTTAACTCGGCTACATGAGGAAATCTATATAGAGGTTGGGATGGGTATGTGATACATGCGCGTATTCCCATTGCATACGATTTCCTTGGACCGAAGGGAAGCATGATAGCACAGTGGAGTTATTGTGACGGTAGGCTTACCCCGGGGGACGGCAATTACTGAAGGCAGCACTTTGAAATACGGGGGGAGGTCGTGCGGCGATGGGAGGAGGGGGGCGATGGCCGTCGCGGACGGGTTTGTGGAGTAGGTGTGGTCCTTATAGAGGTAGCATGTGAAGTATTATACAGGTGGTCCGAGGGGGTAAGGGGGACGGTGGCCTGTTGTTCCGGGGTGGTGGTGCTGGGGATAGTGGGTGCGAGAGGCTAGAGCAGTGCTGCCACCCCCGCATGGCCCCCCCGAATAGCCCAACTGAGTGGTGTTCGGCCCCCCTCATCAGCTTTGTTGGGGTTGACGTCGTCCCGTCCGAGTAGTATTTTCACCACTCCTTCGTGCCCCTTCTCAGCAGCAAAACAGAGTGGTGTTTTCCCCCAGTATCTCGGGCTGTCGGGGTTGACGTTATCCCGTCCGAGTAGTATTTTCACCACTCCTTCGTGCCCATTCTTAGCAGCAAAACAGAGCGGTGTTTGCCCAAGGTCATCCGGCTTTTCGGGGTTGACGTCGTCCCGTCCGAGTAGAATTTTCACCACTCCTTCGTGCCCATTCTGAGCAGCCCAACAGAGCAGTGTTTGCTCAAGGTCATCCGGCTGTTCGGGGTTGACGTCGCCCCGTCCGAGTAGTATTTTCACCACTCCCTCGTGCCCCTTCTCAGCAGCCAAACAGAGTGGTGTTTTCCCCCAGTATCTCAGGCTGTCGGGGTCGACGTCGTCCCGTCCGAGTAGTATTTTCACCACTCCTTCGTGCCCATTCTTGGCGGCATGGCAGAGTGGTGTTTTCCCATAATTGTCCGACTTTTCCCGGTTGACGTCGTCCCGTCCGAGTAGTATTTTCACCACTCCTTCGTGCCCATTCTCAGCAGCCCAACAGAGTGGTGTTTGTTCGAGGAAGCCCGGCTTTTCGGGGTTGACATCGTCCCGTCCGAGTAGAATTTTCACCACTCCCTCGTGCCCATACGAAGCAGCAGAAGATAGTGGTGTATGCCTTTTTCTGCCCGAGTTGTTAGGGTTGACGCCGTCCCGTCCGAGTAGTATTTTCACCGCTCCCTCGTGCCCACTCCAAGCAGCCCACACGAGAGGTGTATTGCCATCGCAATCGCCTTGGTTGATGTCACAACCTTCTATATCTATCAAGCCAGCCACAATCTCGTCGATCCCAAACATTGATGCACAGTGCAAACCACTGAATAAGGAAATTTTCTCAAGATTAACTGTGTAATGAGACCGCGTTCGTTGTTCCAAGAGGATTTTACCGGATATATGGTTATTGTAGTCGTGAAATAACTTTAGCGCAAGAATTTTCGCGCGGCCCGAAAGGTCCCTTTTTGCGTGGATTCCCCAATACAGAGAAGAATATTCGAGGAATGGTGTGCTTTGGAGATCGGGAGATGGAGTGGTTGAGAGAGCTTTGACTTGCTGCGAATTCAGATAACTTAAACAGGTTTCTGCAATTGTCGAGTGAGCAGCGCCAAAGAGCTGGGGATGAGCCCGGAGGTATTCTTGAAGAGTAAAGTGAATTAATCGGACAATGGAAGCCTCCTTGTCTATGACAATAAGTCCTTGGCAACATGCTAACAAGGCCCCAATTGAAAGAATATTGTCGCTGTTGAGATCCGGCGACCCTATCTCGATTGCTAGGGCGTGAAGCATTTCATCGGGTTTCAAGGGCCGCTCCGCATGGGAGATCCACATCAAAGCGGCCATTCCAAGCCTCGCTTTCTCCCCACCCTGTCCCTTTATCCGATCCAGTGTTGCACCGTAAGCATCCCCCAGCCCCAAGCCATCGGTCATCGAGTTGAGCTTTTGTCGCCTGCGATGGATGGTGGGTTCTTGTAGGATCGCATCGATATTTAGCGAGACTAGCAAGAATCTGGACCAGTATCTGTCAGTGGATAAATTTAGGTAGGTTCGGATGTGTCATTGGCTCCACATACATTTCAGAAACATCCTCGGGAAATTTCCTCAGAATTTCTGCCTCCAGAATACTGTCCATCGCGTCAGGGTTCGTGTCCTCCTTCAGCCTAGTATGAAGGTATCCGATAACATCACTTCTCCTAGGAGTGATGGCTATACTCGCTACTCGTCCAGTGAGGCGCTTCAGGATTTCGGCTTGAACGTGTTGCCTCCCCGTCATGAATATTCGAGTACCCGGAGACTTTTGGAGGATTTGATCAAGCGAATTAAGGATCTTGACTCGGTGTTGTGGCGCACATTCATCCATAGCGTCGATGCAGATGAATGTAAGTCTTTCGGAAGAGGTAGTCTGCAGCATCTTTGCAATGTCGGAAAGTTGTAGTCCCCGTCCACCAACCACCATTTTCTGGTCTTCATAGGCTCGCGATATTTCCCTCGGTATCTCTTCCACACCCCCCAAAACCTGTTTAAGAAGGGCGCCCAGCATACTCGTCGACGACTGCTCCATTCGGGAGGCAAAGTCAAAGTAAAAGCACGCAACGGCGGCATTTTTCCTCCGAGCCTGATCGCACAACCTGTCTATCACCAATGAGCTAACATCACGGGGTGTCAGCACTTGTCCTTTCCCTTCTTTCCTCGAGAATCTCCCTTCTTACCTAATGTAAGTTTTGCCGACTCCAGGGTCACCGTAGCAAAATAAAGCTGCATTATCAGATTCACTTCGCCCACCACTTGCGTACCAACTTCTAAATTCCTCGGCCTGTAAGAGCCATTCCCCTACATTTTCGACTCGGCGGTCTCGAATGTCCTGGTGCCGCAGTCTGGGCTCTAGAGGCGATAGCCAGGCCAATATTTGAGGCCGGCTATCGGCAATGGTACAATTGTTCCACACGTTGTTAAAAGAGTTGGTAGGATTGAAGGAGTTAATATGGGACATCTTCGCTACTTGGAAGCTTGTTGAGGATAGGGAGTTGAGTTGTTCGGTTGGTGGGACGGTTGAGGGCTGAAGAAAAGCGGGGGTCTTTTGTGGAACCTCAAAAATACTTCGGAACCGTCTAATCAATGTTCCCAAAATTTGTCCCCCCAAGCCCCCTCTTGTGCCTACTACTTTAGTATCAGGAAATGCTACACCCCCCGACCCATCATCGCGTGGTACAGTACTTGTACAGTACAGCATTAATATTCCACTGCAATCAGGGACCATCCTCGCGCGGCTGCGATGGAACCGAATGGCTTGGTATGCTAATACATAAGAGCAAGTTCGCCAGAGCCCAATACCGTTCAACAACCAACCCAAGCAATAATTCAAAGAGTCATTGAATATCGTCGTGGATTATTTCTTATCAAAGCTTAGGATGACTCAAAGCCTAGAACTTACCACTAAACTAACTCACCGCTATAGCGCATTAAATCTTTGGCAAACAACTCTGAAATGCACAACATAGCCCTACCCCCCGAATTAAGCAGGACTCCTATTATTTGTGTAGTAGTGTATCTTAGTATTTCATATAATATTATTATAATTATTATGCGCAAGCTAGAAATTAACTCTGCTCCAGCATGCTCATAATCACTGTTACACCTCCGTACTCCATGCTTTGCCCTTGTAGCTTAGTTATCAACGCCTTTTCCTCTGTTGTCCATGAAGGTGTCACAGACCATCACTCGCTTAAGTTAGTGTTCACAATGGATTTACATAGCGTGCCATATAATTGAACTATCGTAAGTTCCTCGAGACCTCGCAGGAGACCCTATTGCGTACCATCCACTATCTCAAAGTGCACGTTGACCCCGTCCCCTCTCCCTCCGTTTGTCCTTTTTCGCGAATTTTAAATGTAAATTCTCCTTTTTTCCTTGCTTTCGTTCTGTTTATGTTTCTAGGATTGCTGTACTTTTGGTAGGCGGTGAGTGTCTCCTCCTAGCAATCAAGGAAGAAAGTGCAATGTTAGGCTGTGAGCATAGGGCAGCGACCTTATCACATGATCTAGATAGCCCGCGGAGTGTTTCAGAAAAGGCCATAACAGGGGCTGGCGAAAGGAAGTAGAGCTTGATGGCATAATAGTCCCAGTAGTAAGGAGTTGTATTAGGAGCCGAGAGGAGCGCAGGCAACGAGAAGCCCACATGGTATGGAGGAACACTGAAGTATGGACGAGTGAGTGCTCTAAGGCATGAAATGTGTATAGGGGGATACATGAAGAGTTTTCACTACATAAGTAAATACTAGTTAGAAACCGCCATAGGGAATAGCCGCCACGACATCCTTCTCCTATAGGTACGCCTACACAATCGTGCCACCACCTCTATCAGAGCTTCTAACAACAGCTACTGAGCCTAGTTCAGAGATGCAACCTTGGCGTATTCGGGGGGCCAAACTAAGTGCCGGCAGACCGGAGGATACATGTCAGCGTACGCAGCGTGCTCTTGGTAATATAGGAGTATTTTTAAAATGGGACCGCTACTGCATACTAAGGCAATTTAGCTCCTCTACATCACTCTAGGTGGTAAGGTATGCAAAAGCAATTCATTTAAACGGCCCTTGAACACTACGGACACTGTCCCGGATCGTATGCCATGCAAGCAATCCACATTCAAGACCATTTGTGAAGGGTTTGGCTAAGCAGCGAGCTTTCCAAGTTCAGAATATTATGATACTCGGAGAATGGGAGTTACTTGATTTTACAGCTGGAAGACTCCTTACAGTGTTGATTTTGCCTGGCGAGAAGACTAAAAAAAGTGCGCAGTTTCTCAACCTCACCTCTGAACTCATTTCTGGCAGACAGTGGCTTGGGAGCATTGCCTTCATCGAGCCTTGGCCACCATGGGAGCCAATCATCACCGTACCGGGTTAACAGCTGGTATTGCGTCACTTCTACGGAAATACTTGCACTTGATATCTTTTCCTTATTTCAGCATCCATTGAAAGAACCCTCATATCCACACTTTAATCGGGGGAAAGGGGGGGAAAGGGGGGAAAGGTAATTGGTGGAAGAAAAAGAAGGAACAAGAAATGCGCAAAGAGGATTTACAGCCGGAAAAGAATAAAACCGGATATGGTGGAAATCCCAAGCTGTACCGAGTTAGCTTAATGCCCCCCCCCCCCCCTCCAACACTGAGCTCCGGACAATAAACAGAAATTCACAAATCCTAACTCGACCAGGTAAGGAATCCGTACAGAGGTTGGGGTGGGTATGTGATACATGCGCGTATTCCGATTGCGTGGGATTTCCTTGGGCCGAAGGGAAGTGTTACATTTAGGCAAGGATTCTGTGGTGGCGGGCTAACTTTCTCCTGAAGACGGTATGACCCGGGGTGGCGTTTTGAAGTGCGGGAGGAGGTTGAGCGGAAGTGGGAGGAGTGGGGCGGCGGCGGCCGCAGAACGGCTTACTGAGCAGTTATGGTTCTTGGGGGGGTGGTATAAAGGATATAGGAGAGGCTGGAGTAGTGCTATCACTACTGCGTAGCCTCAGCGAACAGCCCGGCCGAGTGGTGTTTGGCTGCCATCATGAGGCTCGTTGAGGTTGTTGTCATCCTTTTCGAGTAGTATTTTCACCACTCCCTCGTGCCCATTCTTAGGAACCCACACCCGAGATGTACTACGAACTGTGTTTTTGGTTGATATCACAACCTTCCACCTTTACTAAATGCGCTATAATCTCCTCGATTCTAAAAATTGACGCAGGTATAGGCCATCGAATAGGGAAGGTTTGTCGAAGTCAGCACGGTAACCATACCTTGCCTGCGCTTTCAAGAGGGCTTAAGTGGACATATGGTTATTCTAGTTGTCAAACAACTTTAGCGCAAGAAGTTTTGCGTGGTATGAAATGTCCCTTTTTGCCTAGATTCCCGAATACAGGGAGGCATATTCGGGAAGGGTGGTGCTGGTTTGCTGCATCGGAATTCGGACGTCCGGAGTTGTAAAAGGCTTGTCTGTGCTCCTTGCCTCCTCCATTGAGGCACTACGGTAGGTGAGCCAACATACGGTAAGCATAAAGGCTTAGTGGGGGCTTGGCACACCGGGATTGTGATTTGAAATTGTGGTTTGAGACCAAATTCCGTTTTCAAATGAGGTATGCTTTGGCCATGGGCTATGAGGTGGCGACTGTATTACAAGTATTATATAAATGGTTATCTTTGGTGAGTTGACCTTATTAGAACGGTGACAGGTCGGATTTGAGTGTGGTGCTACAGCATAATAGTTGACCGGCCTTCGCGCACTAAGATAAAAACCTGATTGGTCGATCTTTTGATTTAACTAAAAAAGTGTACCAGTGCGCCCCCGACCGTCTCCAAGGCGTCGTTGTGGGCGAACTGATTGTGATCAAAGTAGGCGACCACGCGGGAATCAAGTGGGGCAACGGAAGCTGCTGTCACTGCAAATTCTATACTCGTCCTAGGGAAGAAGTATTCGAAAATACGAGTTTTGAGTTTGTATGGGCGCTCAGACAATCGCAGGGGTTTTACCATACTTGTATATATTTTTAATCCCTGTTTCCGGATAATTTTTGCCTGGGACGAGTAAGTTTATTCACATCCGGCTTCTATTCAACCTTACCAACGTGGAGCAGGCATGGCCGGAGATAAACCCTTGTACAAAAATGCTCTACCGGTATTCTCCGGGCACACTCTGGATTGTAGTTTGCAGAAATGTCATTGGCGAGGTCGCACATGTCGCTAGAATTCCCATTGGAGTGCCGTTGGAGGCGATTGCTCTGATTCTCTGTGCCGGAATCGCTGTTTGTACCCGATAATTCCTATTATCCCTACCTAACCGACTCTATTAGAGGGATTTCGGAGCAAGAAAGCTGGTTAGTTCTAGCTTGTTGCGACGGCAACGAGTCACGGGTTGGGGCTCAGGTCTCACTTAAGAGAGCACGTATCATATAGTACGCTTAAAGTTCGGTTAGTTAAGCTAGGAGATGCCGAATTTTTTTGGTGAGGTAAACAATGGCAGCGTGCCCTAACCCACGTTGCAACAAGCAAACATCTATTTTTCAAGTTCGCTTGTTGCCGTGGTAAACACTATTGTCACAGAGATAGCGATCCCTAACTTTGTGCTCCGAAATCCCTCTATTAGGCAGCAGAAATTTAGGCTCATAAAGCCCCCACAGAACCCGATGTCCGTGCCGGCCAAACCACAGCCACCGCTGGCGCCGGCAGTGGCCTCGGCTCCCTTGTTGTACTTACCCTAGGATATTTTCGCTTCCAGCACCGAGGCTATAACACGGAAACTCATTGCTTTGGTATATTGCGCCTAATAGCTTTCAATTAGCCACCGGTAGGCAAAAGAAAGAAATGTTTCTCAACACACTCGGTGCTGAGGAATTCCTGGACTCCACGAAAGGTAATGTAGTGGCAAAGGCCAAATCTGTAACCGGGAGCTTGGGCCCACGCTGACCTCCTCGCCGTGAGAGAGAAACCTTTCCAACAAGCCGCTGAGGTAAATCTGCCCTGAAACCACTCCCCCTTAAAAGAAAAGAGCTAGATAATCGACACCTGGGGTGAATAATAGTACTGCAAGTCTCATGGAACGGTAGTCTGCGCAGGTCTCCCTCCGAAAGCCTGCATTTCGGCCGAAGTATTCACGACGATCATCCGAATGATTACCATCAAGGGGTCCTCCGTCGGTGACCGCCTCGACACTCGGGAAGCCATCGGCTTCTTCGCCCGCGGCCTCATCCACGCCCCCTTCAAGGTCGGGAAGCTCTCTGAGCTCACTCAAGTCTTCCAACTCATGGAGGAAGGCAAAATTGCTGGGTGGTAGGTTCTTGATACAAGCGTAAGTTCAGTCATATATCCTGGGCCGGTTGTTCAATCTAACATTACTCCGTGCACGTAGAAATAAATGACTGAAAAAAGACATGGCTTTTCCTGCGCGAGCACCGCATTGTGACAGCGAAATCCTCCAGGGTTCTGGGCGGTGTCTAGTTTGAGGACGGTGTTGGCGGTAGCTGTTGTTATTGTTATTTTATTTGTCTGATTTAAGGGTGTTGCGAAATATACCATAATTTATAGCTTCAGTTCTCGAACGCCGTTCACCACCGGTTGATCATTGCACGGTCCGCTGTGTAGCTGAGGGAAATGGCCATTTTGATTTTACACTTTCCAACACTCTAACGGCGTAGCGGAGAATCCAAAGTCTGAGCTTCATTGTGTCAGTCATGCTAGGGATTATCAAGTGAAGCTGATTCTGCGCAGACTATCATAGCTCCAAATTTCTGGTAACTTAAGCTTCAAAATTTTACAAGGGCATCAATATCATAGGGGAAAGGTTCTTATTTGAAAAAAACTACTGTTTCCAGGTGTTTGCACACACAACCCCAGTCTACATGCAAACACCCAAGCCTTTTCAATATGTTTCTCCCGTGCATGTTGACATCACGCTACTTTAAGTCTAAATTTCACATGACCAATATATCTATCGGACGCACCAGTATTCATTTCCCTTTGTGGGGCACTATGTTTACTAAAGTTTGTCCGCGGTGTTCGGTCGATCGTCACGGTACCTGAGCAGTTCACATCTAGCTTTGCGTCGCTTTGGATAATACGAGTGAGAAGTACTTGGGGTTTATATATTTTGTCTATCCGGGTATCTATATAAACAGCCATAATGTCTACTAGTACTGTACAAGTGATCGGGGGAGGAAAAGAAAAAAGGGGAATTGTTGGAAAGGAAGGGAGTAGAAAATTCGGAAAGAGGATTTACAAACGGAGAGGGATAAAGGTGAGTAATATGCTGGGAATCCTAAGCTATACCGGCATGTCTTAGTAACCCCCTGCTCTTGGTTAACAATAAATTATGGATGGGAACGGAGATTCAGGGATCTTGACTCGGCTACATAAGGAAATCTATATAGAGGCTGGGATGGGTATGTGATACATGCGCGTATTCCCATTGCATACGATTTCCTTGGACCGAAGGGAAGCATGATATCACAGTGGAGTTATTGTGACGGTAGGCTTGCCCCGGGTGTAACGGGGTCTTGGCACTGGACGTTAGTCCAAGGCACACAACGACAGGAAGGTCCTAAATGATAACACTCGTTTAGCGTGAGGGTTCGGAGATGACAATCTCAGGTCAAGGCTGATCGTATAACGATAGATCAGGGTCAGGGTTCGTGGGTTCTTGGCGTGGAACTTGGATATCAGAATAGAAGACGTTATATTCTGAAGTACAAGAGTCGTGAAAGAAATACCAGGTA
>Ga0307513_10005251_pt1 | contig 17162 bp, 15 predicted proteins | sample 15_EM_MG_FD_202174 | JGI IMG/M metagenome (GOLD analysis project Ga0307513, IMG submission 202174) | Populus trichocarpa ectomycorrhiza microbial communities from riparian zone in the Pacific Northwest, United States - 15_EM | ecosystem: Host-associated > Plants > Roots > Unclassified | place... | reverse complement strand
GTCGAGCACCTGCGCGTGTTCGCGCAGGCCGGCCGCATCGGCCGCGGCGAAGAAGCCGTCGATCTTCGCGCTGCGGCTCATCGTCATGCCGGCGACGGTGGCGAACGCCAGCCGCTGGTGGCCACGATCGATGAGATGCTGCGTCGCCAGCCGCGCCGCTTCGAAGTTGTCGGGCATCACGTGCGCCACGCGCGAGCGTTTGCCGGGCGTGGCGCCGCGGTCGTAGCTGACGACGACCATGCCGCGTTCGACCGCCGACTCGAGGTGGCGTTCATCGGCCAGCGACGAGACGACGATGACGCGGCGCACGCCGTGCGACAGCAGGTCGTCGAAAAAGGCGCTCTCCTTGTCCTTGTCGCGGTAGGTGCTGCCGATCAGCAGCCGGAAGCCGAAGCTTTCCTGCGCGACGGTCTCGATCTCGCGCGCGATGTAGCCGTACATCGGGTTCGTCATCGAAGGCACCAGCAGCCCGAGCAGCGGCGTCTGCCCGGTCTTCAACTGCTGCGCCAGCCGGCTGGGGCGGAACTGCAGCTCGCGGATGGCCGCCTCCACGCGCGCCAGCGTCGCCGGGCGCATGCGCTCGCCGCGGCCGTTCAGCACGTTGGAGACCGTGCTCACCGAGACCTCCGCGTGGCGCGCAACATCCTGGATCGTCGTCATGAAAGAGTCCTACAGCCCCAGCCGGTTCGGCAGCCACATCGAGAACGACGGTACCAGCACCAGCAGCACCAGCGTCGCGAGCAGCACGAGCATGTATTTCATCATCGGCCGCGCCACGTTTTTCACCTCGGTGCCGGTGATGGCACAGGTGGCGAACAGGCCCAGCCCGATCGGCGGCGCGAACAGGCCGAGGCCCATCGCGATGACCATCACGGTGCCGAAGTGCAGCGGGCTGATGCCCAGCTGCGCGGCGATCGGCGTCAGCAGCGGGCCGAAGATGATCAGTGCCGGCGCGCCTTCGAGCACGGCGCCGAAGACGATCATCAGCAGCACCGACAGCAGCAGGAACATCACGCTGCCGTACTGGTGCGCGAACGAGATCATCGTGCCCGACACGAGTTGCGGGATCTGCTCGATCGTCAGCGCGAACGACAGGCTCGATGCCGCGGCGACGATGAAGAGGATGCCGCCGGCCATCGCCGCCGAGCGCACGAAGAGCTGCGCCACGGCTTGCATGCTCAACTCGCGGAAGGCCAGGCTGCCGACCACCAGCGCGTAGATCACCGCGAACGCCGAGACCTCGGTCGACGTGGCCACGCCCGACGTGACGCCCTTGCCGATCATGCCGACCATCACGATGGCGACCAGCGCGCCGCCGAGCAGCTTCAGCAGCGGCGTGCGGTGCTCGAAGGCTTCGTCGGGATTGATCTTCTTGCCGACGATGACGGCCAGCGCGGCCAGCGCCAGCGCCATCACGGCCGCCGGCACGAGGCCGGCCATGAACAGGCCGGCGATCGAAATGTTGGCGACGAAGCCCATGATGATCATGTTGATGCAGGGCGGGATCGTCTCGGCCATGACCGCGGTGCAGGCCAGCAGCCCGGCAGCTTCGTTCGGGTCCTGCCGCGTGCGGCGCACCGCCGGCATCACGATGCCGCCGACGGCGGCGATGTCGGCCAGCTTAGAGCCCGAGACGCCGGAGAAGAACGCGGTGGCGGTGATCGTGATCAGCCCGAGCCCGCCACGCACGCGGCCGAAGATGCGCAGCAGCAGTTCGATCAGCCGCGACGACATGCCGTTCGATTCCATCAGCAGCCCGGCGAGCACGAAGAAGGGAATGGCCAGCAGCACGAAGTGGTCGCTGCCGGCCATCACCTGCTGCGAGTAGATCAGCAGCGGCAGCGACGGGTCGGCCAGGAAGTACAGCAGCGCCGCAAAGGCCAGCACGAAGCCGATCGGCACGCCGAGCACCAGCGAGCCGATGAAGCCGGACGCCAGCAGCAGGCCGCGCGGCACGGCGTGGCCGGGCACGAAGGCGTTCCAGCCGTAGATGGCAGCCAGCACGGCCAGCGCGCCGAAGAGCGTGGCAGCCACGATGCGCGGCGGCCCGTTCGCCGCGTTGGCCACCCCGAACAGCGCCATGAAGGCGCTGCCGACCACCACCGGGAAGACGTAGAGCCACTGCGGCAGGCCGAGCGGCGTGGTCTGCGTCCAGGTGTCGACCAGCAGCAACACCGACGACAGAGACAGGCTCGCCGCGACGCCGGCGATGACCCAGTGCGCCAGTTGCACCAGCGCCGGCTGCCAGCGCGCCGGCAGCAGCAGGCGGAACAGGTCGACGCCGACATGCTGGCTGCGTGCCAGCACCGTGGCGGCGCCGAAGAACACCAGCACCAGCATCAACGCGCGGGCGATCTCCTCGGCCCAGTCCACCGGGTCGTGCAGCGCATAGCGGAAGACCACCGAGACGAAGACCACCCCCACATCGACCGCCAGCACCAAGCCGGACAGGACCTCGATCGCGCGTGTCAGCGTCGCCAGCCAGCGGCCGGGCTGCGTGTCGGCACGAAAGCCCCAGGCCGCGGGTTGTGCAGAGACGGCGGCGCCGACCGACATCAGTTGCCCCGGATGCGCTTGAGTTCGCCCAGCACCAAGGTCATCGCCTCGTCGCCGATGGCCTTGCCGTGGTGTTCGTAGACGGGTTTGGTCTTGTCGCGGATGCGCACCATCTCGGCGGCACTGATCTCGTTCACCGCCATGCCCTTGGACTTCAGGTTGCCGACACTCGAGGTGGCCTGCTCGCGGTTGACGCGCCGTTCCTCGTCCCGGCCGCGTGCCGCGCATTCCTTCAGCGCTGCCTGCTCGGGCGCCGACATCCCGTCCCAGGTCTTCTTCGACAGCAGCACGACCAGCGGGCTGTAGGCGTGCCTGGTCAACGTCAGGTACTTCTGCACCTCGTAGAACTTCGAGTTCTCGATGTTCGCGAACGGGTTCTCCTGGCCGTCGACGGTCTTCGTTTCCAGCGCCGAGTAGACCTCCGAGAAGGCCATCGGCACGGCGTTGCTGCCCAGCGTCTTGAAGGTGTCGATGAAGATGTTGTTCTGCATCACGCGCATCTTCACGCCTTCGAAGTCTTCGACTCTGGTGATCGGGCGCTTCGAGTTGGTGGTGTTGCGAAAGCCGTTCTCCCACCAGGCCAGGTTGATCAGGCCGACTGTCGGGAACTTGCCGTCGAACCAGTCGCCGGCCTTGCCGTCCAGCACCTGGTCGGCCTCGCGTTCGTTGTTGAACAGGAACGGCAGGTCGAAGACGCCGATCGCCGGCAGGATGCCGACCAGCGGTGCGGTCGACGTGATCACCATGTCCAGCGTGCCGGTGCGCACGCTGCTGGTGGCGGCGATGTCGTTGCCGAGCGAGCCGTCGAAGAACGGCTGCACCTTCAGCTTGCCGCCGCTCTTTTCCAGCGTGCAGGCCGACATGACGGCCACGCCGTTGCCCTGCGGATGCGCCTTCGGCACCGGCACCGACAGGCGCAAGCTGCGTTCCTGGAACTGGGCCAGCGCCGGTGAAGCGCACAACGCCGAGAAAGCGGCCAACGCGGCCACGGTGAGGGTCTTGTGTTGGTTCATGGGTTTGTCTCCTGGTCGCTCAACTCAGCCACTTCAACGGCACCATCACCAGCGCCGGGAACAGCGTCAGCGACAGCAGCACGATGAGTTCGGCCCACAGAAAGGGCCACAGGCCCTTCATCAGCTCGGACATGGAAATCCTGGCCACGCCGCAGATGACGTTGAGCACGATGCCGACCGGCGGCGTGATCAGGCCGATCGCGTTGTTCATGATGAACAGCACGCCGAAGTACACCGGGTCGATGCCAGCTTGCTTGATCACCGGCATCAGTACCGGTGTCAGGATCATCACCGTCGGCGCGAAGTCGAGCGCGGTGCCGACGACGACCACCAGCACCATGATCACCAGCATCAGCACGATCTTGTTGCCCATGAAGGGCTCGAGCATCGAGGCGATCTGCGCCGGCACGTCCGACGCCGTGATCAGCCAAGCCGAGACCAGCGCCGCGGCGATCAGGAAGACCACCACCGACGTGCTCTTCGCCGCCGCCACCAGCAGCGTGTAGGTCTGGCGCAGCGGCAGTTCGCGGTAGGCCAGCGCACCGACGACATACGCGTAGACGCAGGCCGCGACACCGGTTTCGGTGGGCGTGAAGATGCCGAACTTCAGCGCCCCGACGATGCCCAGCGGCATCAGCAGCGCCCAGATGCCGTCGATGCCCGCGCGCAGCCGGGCGCCCATGGTCTGGCGCGGCAGCACCGCCACTCGGTCGTGCCGCACGACCCACAGCCACGCGACGACCAGCGACGCACCCATCATCAGCCCCGGGAACACGCCGGCCAGGAACAGCTTGCCGATCGACACGTTGGCGATGACACCGAACATGATGAAGCCGATCGACGGCGGGATCACCGGCGCGATCACGCCGCCGGCGGCGATCAGCCCCGCGGCGCGCGGCACGTTGTAGCCGGCCTGCCGCATCATCGGGATCAGCAGCGTGCCGATGGCCGCCGCGTCGGCCGCGGCGCTGCCCGAGATGGCGGCCATCAGCACCGACGCGAATACCGCCACCAGCCCGAGCCCGCCGCGGATGTGGCCGACCCACGCCAATGCGAAGTGCACGATGCGCTTGGAAATGCCACCGGCGTTCATCAGTTCGCCGGCGAGCATGAAGAACGGAATCGCCAGCAGCGGGAAGCTGTCCGCGCCTTCGAGCAGCTTCTGCGACAGGATCGTCGCGTCCATCTGCCCCTGCGACAGCATCAGCGCCATCGCGCAGACCAGCAGTGCGAACGCGATCGGCATGCCCAGCGACATGGCGCCGAGCAGCGAGAACGTGAACACGGCCACCGTCATGGCGTGGCTCCGATCGGCGGCTCTTCGCTTTCGCGGATGGCGACCAGCTCGTCATCGGCGAGGCGGCCGCCGGCGATGCGCCAGAGCTTGTTCAGGACCAGCAGGCCGATGCAGACGCTGCACAGGTAACCCAGCCCGAAGATCCAGATCATCGAGAGGCCGGTCACCGGCGCCATCGTCGTGGCGTTGATCTCGTGCTGGCGCAGCGTGCCCCAGAACAGCACGCCGCAGCAGACGAGGATCAGCAACTCGCTGGCCGCCAGGCACACCAGCTTGCCGCGCCGGCCGAGGCGGGCGACCACGTTGTCCATGCCCAGGTGCGCGCCGTCGCGCACCGCGACGATGGCGCCGATGAAGGTCAGCCAGACGAAGCAGAAGCGCGACAACTCCTCGGATACGACGATGCCCGAGTTGAAGACGTAGCGCAGCACGACGTTGCCGAAGATCATCAGCACCATCGCCAGCAGCAGCGCGGCGAGCAGGGCTTCCACGCCCTTGAAGGCGCGGTCGAGCACGGCCTGCACGACGGCTCAGCCGCGCGCGCTGCCGATGGCCGCGAACAGCGGGCCGGTCACCGGGTACTGCTTCGCGAAGTCGGCCCAGAGCCTGGCTTCCATCTCCTTGCGCACCGCGGCGCGGTCGGTCGCGGCCATCGGAAAGAAGGTCATGCCCTTGCGCTTCAATTCCTCGATCGCGCCGGCGCCCTTCTCGCCGGCCAGCGCACGCTGCTGCGTGGTGCTGTCGGCCACGGCCTTCATGAAGGCCGGGCGCAGGTCGGCCGGGATGCGGTCGAGGCTGCGCTTGCCGATGACGACCACCATCGGGCTGAACAGGTGCTCGGTCAGCCAGCACGACTTCGTCACCTCGTTGAGCTTGCTCGCCAGCACCGTGGCGGCGTCGTGCTCGAAGCCGTCGACGACACCGGTCTGCGCCGCCATGTACAGCTCGCCGAAGGGTATCGGCGTCGGGATCGCGCCCATGATCTTGAAGGTCTCGATGAAGGCTGGCGTCGGCAGCACACGCAGCTTCACGCCCTTGATGTCGGCCAGCGACTTGACCTGCGCTTTCGTGTAGACGCTGCGCGGCCCGAAGTGCGAGGTCCAGGTCAGCACGCTGCAGCCGGTGCGCTGCTGCAGCAGGTTGTTCAGCTGCGTGCCGGCGGCGCCGTCCATCGACTTGGCCACGTGGGCGTAGCTGTCGAAGACGTAGCCGAGGTCGAGCATGCCGAGTTCGGGCAGCACGGTGGCCCAGATCGACGAGCCGGTGACCATCATGTCGATCGAGCCGACCTTGACCTGCTGCACGACATCGCTTTCCTTGCCGAGCTGGTTGTTCGGGAAGTAGTCGATCTTGATGCGGTCGCCGACGGCGGCCTTCAGGTTGGCGTCGAGCCGCTGGTACCAGACGTAGTGCGCGGCGTTGTCATCGGCCGTCATCGACGACGAGAAACGCAGCGCGACGGCGGCCTGCGCTCGCGCGCCGATAGGCACGCCGGCCAGCGCCGCCAGCGTGGCGGCCGAGCCGGCCCGGACGAGGCGGCGACGGGAAATCGAGGTCATGGCGGGTCTCCGTATATCGTTTTACTGTACCGATATAGTGTATCGATACACAACGCACGCAAGTCCCGGGTTTGCCCGAATCGGGTCAGCGGCGGCCGGTGTTCTTCGAGCCCATCCGGCGCCAGGGCTACGAAGGGGCTCCAGCCGTGGGTTCAGTCCAAGGAAATGTTGAGTTCCTTGATCAGCTTGTGCCAGCGCGGAATGTCGTTGTTCAGCATGGCGGTCAGTTGAGCGGGCGTGCCGCCCACGGGTTCATACCCGATCTCGATCAGTTTCTGCCTGACTTCCGGGCTGTTGACGACGCTGGACAGCGCAGCCTGCAGCCTGGCTATCACGTCGGGCGGCGTGCGCGCCGGCACGACGATCGCGCCGTAGGCCTCGGCCAGCACGTCCGGGTAGCCCAGCTCGCCGAAGGTGGGTACGTCGGGCAGTTGCGGTATGCGCGTGGCATTCGCCACCGCCAGTGCCCTGACCGCACCGGACCGGATCATGGCGCCGCCGCCGGCGTAATCGGTCATCGTCATCGGCACCTGGCCGGCAACCACGTCCTGCAGGCTCAGCGCGCCGCCGCGATAGGGCACGTGGATCATGTTCAACCCGGCCGAGCGCTTGACGAGTTCCATGGCCATTGCATGGGGGCTGCCGGTACCGGCAGAGGCGTAGCTCATCTTGCCGTTGGCCGCCTTGACCTGCTGGATCAGATCCTTCGCGTCCTTTGCGCTGGAAGCCGGGCCGACGACCAGGATGGTGGGCAGGCGGCCGAGCAGCGAGACGGGCGCGAAGTCCCTCGCCGGGTCGTAGGAGAGTTTCTTGAAGAGCGCCGGGTTGTAGACCAGGGTGCCGGGATCGGCGGACAAGAACGTGTAGCCGTCCGCCGCCGAGCGCGCCACCTCGGATGCGGCGATGGATGAGGCCGCACCGGGCTTGTTCTCGATCACGACGGGCTGCCCCAGTTCCCGGGCCAGCCCCGGGGCGATCAGGCGGGCCAGCGCATCCGCTCCGCCGCCGGCCGCATACGGAACGACCCAGCGAAGAGGGCGTGTAGGCCAGGTCTGGGCCGAGCCCGCGCTTGGCAGGGCAAGGGCCAGCCCGGCCACCGCAACGGCCATCCAATGATTCAGCTTCAAGGCATGTCTCCGGCGCGGGTTTGCTTTTGCAGATGCGGGATCAGGACGCGCTGCGCCAGCGGTCGTACTCTTCGCGCGGGGTGGGCGAGCCGACGTGGAGCCCGCCATCTATCACCACATGCGTGCCGGTGCATGCGCTGGCCATCGACGAGCAGAAGAACAGGATCGGTGCGGCAATCTCCGCCGGGTCGATCCACCGGCCGAGCGGCAGGGTTGTCGGCACGCGGGCCAGCGTCTCGGCAGAGATCTTGGCCTTCATCTGCTCGGTGAGCACGGGGCCTGGCAAGACGGCGTTGACGCGGATCTGGTCGGGCCCCAGTTCGTAGGCGGCGTGGCGCGTCAGACCGAGCACGCCCGACTTGGCGGCGGTGTAACTCACCCCGTTGTTCATCGACATCGTGATCGCAGCCAGCGAACCCACGGTAACGATGGCGCCGCCGCCGCGCCTGCGAATCGCCGGCGCAGCGGCCTTGATGCCGTTGAACGGGCCTGTGAGGTTGAGGTTGAGGACGGCCATCCAGTCGTCCGGATCCATCGTGGCGATCGTGCGGCGCGTGCCGCCGCCGGCAACGGAGACCAGAAAATCAAGTCCTCCCAGTTCGGCCTCGGTGCGCGCGACGGCTTCGGTGAAAGCTGCGTACTCGCGAACGTCGAATTCTCCTGCGATGACCTGCGCGCCGCTCGCGCGCAACTCGTCGGCGAGCCGCTGGGCGCCCGCGCCGTCACGGTCGAACAGCGCGAGACTCGCACCCTCTCGTGCGAACAGGCGCGCGGTGGCAGAACCGATGCCGCCCGCCGCGCCCGTCACCAAAGCCACCTTGCCGCGAATGCCGAGATCCATTCGATTCTTTCCTTGCTTTGATAATATTCCGATAAACGAAAATACATTCTGTTATTAGGAAGTTTAGAGGTCTCGATAACCGCTTGTCAACTGGCGCGGGCCGGGCGCGCTGCGCCGCTCGGAACCTGAGGTCTAATGGCGACATGAAAAAGAAGCCACCTTTGCGGCCGAGGGCCTGCCCGTGACCGAAAGCGCCACTTCATCGGGCACCGTGGCGCGGATCACGCTGCTGCTACGCGTGCTGGCCGAAGCGGACGGCGACTGCAGCCTCAGCGAGATCGCCGAACGCATGAAGCTGCCGGCGTCGACGACCCACCGGCTGCTGAACCTGTTGCTGGAGCAGGGTTTCGTCGAGAGGGGTGATGCGAACCGCACCTACCGCGCCGGGATGGAGTTCCTTCGGCTCGGGGGGCTGGTGGTTTCGCGCTCGGAGCTGACCGAGGTCGCGCAGAGCTTCATGCGCGCCGTGGTCGACGCGTGCGACGAAACCGTGATGCTTTCAGTCTTTGTGCCGCGCACGCTGGTCTGCATGATCACCAAGGTGATCTACGGCAGCCACCCGCTGCGCTACGAGGCGCAGTTGTACGAACCCACGTCGCTGGCCTGGGGCGCGACCGGGCGCGGCATTCTGGCCTTCCTGCCCGCGGCGGTGATCGATGCGGTGCTGGCCAAGGAAGAGCCTTCCCCCGGTACCGGAAAGAAGATGGGCAAGGCATCGTCGATCAAGACCGAGCTTGCGCTCATCGCCGAGCAGGGTTATGCGCATTCGCGCGGGCAGAAAGTGCAGGGCGCCGTCGGCCTGTCGGCGCCGGTGTTCAATGTCGGCGGCGTGATCGGCGCTTTGTGCATGACCATTCCGGAGTCGCGCTATGTCGACAGCAAGCAGCCGCGCCTGGTGCGGCAATTGACGGAGCAGGCGGCCCGGTTCTCCAGCGCGCTCGGTTACCGCAGCGCGAGCAAGACGAGCGCCCGGCGCTGAGACTGTCGACCGCCGCGCTCAGGCAGCCTGTGCGGCGTCCAGGATGGGCCGGGCCAAAGCCCGGGCCGGAGCGCCGTCCGAGCCTTTGATCGGCAGGGCGAGAAACATCGCCTCAACGCGCTGATTCGACAGGCCGCGCAGGTTGGTCAGGTGCTCGGCCACGAGCACGCCGTGCGAAAGCAGGATCTGGTGGACCGGCCAGGTGAAGCCTTCGTGGCGTTTGTGGGCGGTCAGGTCGGGTGTCGAGCAATCGATGCCCAGCAACTTCACGCCGTGGTCGACCAGCCACTGCGCCGCAGCGGGCGACAGCGACGCGTGATCTTCGTACTTCTCGGTGTTGATGTACTGGGCCCAGCCGGTGTCGAGCAGCACCATGTCGCCACGCTGGACCTTGGGCCGCGCCGAGCGCAGGTCCTCGACGTCGATGACGCCCAGCGGGCCTTTCTCGATGCGCCATACCACCGCCGGCCCGTAGAGCCGTTCGATGGGAATCTCGTCGAAGGTGGGGCCGTCCAGCATGAAGTGGCGCGGTGCGTCCACGTGCGTGCCGTGGTGCACCACCATCTGGATCTCGGTGATGTTGGCGTTTCCTTCGGGCATCTTGAGCAGATGGCGAAACGAGGGCTTCGGGAACGACGGCGAGCGCGACAGATCCTCGGTCAGCGTGTGGGTCAGGTCGGCCCACTCGCCGGTGCCGGTTTCGCCGGTGGCGGCGGGCATCGGCAACCAGCCTTGCCAGGATCTCTTGATGGGTTCGTGGGCGTCGCACATGGGGGTTTCTCCTTGATCGAATGGCGAAATGATTTTCTGTTTATCGGATTATAGTTCCGGTTATCGGCATTGTGGGCGCACGGGAAGCACGAGAAGAAGAGCATGAGATGAAGCAGGAAACGAACAAGGACCTCGTTGGGTTCATCGGCCTCGGCAGCATGGGCGGCGCGATGGCCGGGCGCTTGGCCGATCTCGGGCGCCGGGTCGCCGTGTACGACGTGAGCGACGCCGCTGTGCAGGCCGTGGCCCGGCGCGGGGCCACGGCTTGCGCTTCGGCGAAGGCCGTCGGTGATGCCGCGAGCGTGGTGTTCTGCTGCCTGCCGTCGCCCGAGGTCAGCTTGGCCGTCGCTGCCGAGCTGGGCGCCGGCAGCCGCTGCGAAGTGCTCGTCGAAATGTCCACCGTCGGCAAGCCGGCGATGGACCGCATCGTCGGCACCGCGGGGCCGCGGGTGGCCGTGCTGGACTGTCCCGTCAGCGGGGGACGCAAGGGCGCGCTGGAAGGCACGCTGTCGGCGATCGTGGCCGGGCCGGCGGCGCTGGTCGCAAGGGTTCGGCCGCTGCTCGACCTGCTGGCGAGCCGGATTTTCGTGATGGGCGAGCAGCCAGGCATGGCCCAGATCTGCAAGATCGCCAACAACGCGATCTCCATCTGCGGGATGGTGGTGGCCTGCGAAGCCATCGTCATGGGCACGAAGGCCGGGCTGGACCCCGCATTGATGATTGCCGCCATCAATGCCAGCACCGGACGCAACTCCGCGACGGTGGACAAGTTTCCGCGTGCCATCTTGCCGCGCACCTTCGACTTCGGTGGCCCCATCGAGATCGGCTCCAAGGATCTGGGTCTGTACCTCGCCGAGGCGAAGGCGCAGGGCGTGTCGGGGCTGGCGGTGAGCAACGCTGCGCAACTCTGGGGCATGGCGGTGCAGAAGTTCGGAGAAGGCGCGGACATGACGCTGTTCATTCGCATGCTCGAGGAATGGGCCGGCATCGGCGAAGAGAGCGCTCGATGAGTTGCTTGCGCACCGCACCCGACCTCGAGACCTACTACCGGGTCGACGACTTCACCGACCCGTGGACCGAGGCTCCCTGGATCGTGCTGATGCACGGTGTGGCCGAGACCAGCGACGCCTGGTACGCCTGGATCCCGCATCTGTCGCGCCGGTACCGGGTCTTGCGCTTCGACGTGCGCGGCTTTGGCCGGTCGACGCCGATGCCGCGCGACCACGCGTGGTCGCTGGCGCAGATCGGGAACGACCTGGTCGCGCTCACCCAGGGCCTGGGCATCGCGCGCTTCCACCTCGTGGCGGCCAAGGTCGGCGGCACCATGGCGCTGGCCTTCGCCGCGACGCGCCCGGCGCAACTGCTGAGCCTCAGCGTCCTGGGCACGCCGGTGGAGGGGGCGAGTTCGAAGCAGGTCGGCTATTCGTCGAAAGAGATCGAAACGCACGGCGTCGGCCATTGGGCGCGCCGCACGATGCGCAACCGGCTTGGCACGACGATGCCGCCCGCGGGCGAAGCGTGGTGGGCCCGCATGATGGAGAGCACGCCCGTGTCCACCCAGGCGGGATTCATGGATTTCCTGCCCGGCATCGATGTGCGGCCGGTGCTGCCGCAAATCACCTGCCCGACGCTGGTCGTGACGACCGGCGACGCTTCCAACCCGGCGCAGAACATCACGGGCCTGGAAGTCACACGGGCCTGGCAGTGCACGATTCCCGGCTCGGAACTCGAAGTCATCCCCAACGATTCTTTCCACGTCGCGGCGACGAACCCTGACCTGGCGGCGATGACAACGCTGGCCTTCATCGACCGCCGCGGCCTGCGCTGACGCCGGCGCCTTCTTTCCTCTTCCGCATGGAGTTGCCATGACCCCACTTCGCCCGTGGCGCATCGCGCGTGCCGCGGTCCTGTCCGGCCTGAGCCTGATGGCCGTTCTGGCGCATGCCGAATACCCGGACAAGCCGATCAGGATGGTGGTCGGCTTTGGCCCCGGCACCGGCAGCGACATCCAGACACGCGCCTTCGCCGACGCCCTGGCGCGCGAGCTCAAGGTGTCGGTGGTGGTCGAGAACAAGCCCGGCGCGTCCGGGGCGTTGGCAGCGGCGGCGGTGGCCGCGGCGGCGCCCGACGGCTACACGCTCATCTTCGGCACCACGCTGTTCGTGACGCTGCCGTTGATGAACCCGGCCGTCAAATACAACGCCGTGCGCGACTTCACCGCCATCGGCACCCTGGGCAAGGGGCCGTTCATCGTCTACACGGCCAACAAGCCCACGTCGCCGGCCACGCTGCGGGAATTGCTGACCCTCATGAAGAACACCAGCGTGAGCTTCGGCTCCATCGGCTCAGGCACCTTCAGCCACCTGGCGACGGTGCGCATGATGCAGCAGGCCGGGGTCAACGCGGTTCACATTCCGTACAAGTCCAGTCCGCAGGAAATGCAGGACGTGGTCGCAGGCGACCTGCTGTTCGCGACCGACAGTTCCACGGCCGGTCTGCCGCTGGTGCGCAACGGCCTGTTGCGTGCGCTGGCCGTGACCACGAAGAACCGGATGGCCTCTCTGCCCGACGTGCCGACCGTCGGCGAAGTGCTCGGCAACGACTACGAGCACACGGTGTGGACCGGCGTTCTGGCGCCGGCGGGCGTGCCGCCCGACGTGGTGCACAAGCTCTCGGTCGCGACGGCGGCGGCGGTAGCCAGCCCCGAGTTGCAGGCGCGTTATGCGCAGATGGAAATCCAGCCGTTCTCGTTGGATGCCGCCGCATTCGCCAGCCACATTCGCGGTGAGATGCCGTTCTGGAAAGACTTTCTGCAGCGGGCCGATATCAAGCTCGAACCCTGACGGGGCTCGGATCAGAGGCTGAGAGTTGACAAGTGCGGTGGACACCCGGATACGCAACTAATGCGCAGAGAACAGCTCCACCACGCTCCGAGGGGCATCGTCGCCGAAGAAGCGCTGATGGTTCCGGGCCGCCTGGTCCGCGAAGGAGGCGCTGCGAGGAAACAGCGCCTGTTCATACGTTGCCAGTGCGGCCTCTATGTCGCCAGAATGGTTGCGCAGTGCCAGGCCCAGTTCGGCGCCGTCATAGATCGCGAGGTTGGCTCCCTCGCCCGCGAATGGTGACATCAGATGGGCAGCATCCCCCACGAGCGTAACGCCGGGAACGCGACCCCACTGGTGGCCGACCGGCAGGGCATGGATGAGCCTCACGATGGGCGTCGTATCGCCATCGGTGATCAGTGCCCGGAGCTGCGGGGCCCAACCGTGGAATTCGTTTGCCAGGCGATGAAGAGCGGCCGCCGGCTGGCTGAAGTCGATGGCGCCGATCCACGCTTCCGACTTGTTCAACGCGACGTAGGTATGCAGCGTACCGTTCGAGTAACGGTGTGCCAGGATACCTTTGCCGGGCTCGACCGCCATCAGCGTGCCACTGCCGATGGCCTCGGCGCTGGCTTTGTGTTGGGTGTCACCGTCGAAGAGATGGGTCTCGACGAAGGTCGTGCCGATGTACGCTGGCTTTGCGGCAGACAGAAGCGGACGAACTCTCGACCACGCGCCGTCGGCGCCGACGAGCAAATCCGTCGTGGTCGTCGAGCCGTCGGCAAAAGCCAATTGCTGCTGTCCGTCCGCGAGGCAGTCCGCCTGTGCGAGCTTGCGGTCCCACCGGATGGTGCCGACAGGCAGGGACTCGATCAGGAGACGACGCAGCGCGCCCCGGTCGACTTCAGGCTTGGCCGTGCTGCCCGAGCCAGGCTTGTCGAGCAGGACGTTTGCGTGCCTGTCGACGACGCGCTTGGCATCTTCGCCCGCAAGCGCGAGCGCGAGGAACTTGTCGTAGAGGCCCGCGGCCTTCAGCCCGAGTTGGCCGTTGTATTCGTGGATGTCCAGCAAGCCGCCCTGCGCTCGCGCATCGGGCGATGCTTCGGCTTCGTAGATCGTCGAAGGGATGCCGTTGACGTGCAGGACCCGCGCGAGCGTCAATCCGCCGAGGCCGGCGCCGACGATGGAAATGCGGGGAGTTGTCGAGGAGGGCGTGAAGTCGAGCTGGCTGTTCATGGCGCGTTCCGGTGACTGCGAGCATGCGCGTCAGTGCGCGACAGTTCGCAGGGGTCCGACGGATGTCGGGGGAAACGCTGGCCGACCTCGCTGTAGATGCTGGGTGGCGTGTACGCGGCTGTCGACAAGTGCGGCTTGTATGCCGAGCCCGTGCAGACAGCCGTTTTTCGCGGTCTTCGAGGACGAAGTATTGCACGGACTTTCCCGGCGGGCTGTCGGGCACGTTCTGCCGCTGCGGGCTCACTCCGGCACCATGCCGGCGTTGCGAATGTGGGTCGACCACTTGACGAGTTCCGCTTCCATGAACTTCTGAAGTTCGGCGGCGGTGCTGGACCGGGCTTCGATGCCGGCCTGGTCGAGCTTTTGTTTGATGTCCGGTTGAACGGCGATGCGCGCGATCTCGGTCTGCAAGCGCACGGTCACCGCGTTCGGCGTGCCGGCCGGCACCAGCGCTGCGCTCCAGCCGTAGAGTTCGTAGCCCGGCATGCCGGCCTCGGCCATCGTGGGCAATTGCGGCGCGACGGCGGAACGTTTCGCCGTGGTGACCGCCAGCGCGCGGACCTTGCCCGCAGCGATCAGCCCCAGCGAAGGCCCGGGGTCGATGACCATCGCATTCACTTCGTTCGTCGTCACCGCCAGCAGCGCGAGCGGGTTGCTCTTGTACGGGACCAGCAACACGTCGGCCTGTGCCAGTGTCTTGAACAGTTCCGCATTCACCTGCGCCGATCCGGTGCCGTAGCCGAAGGTCAATTTGCCGGGGTTGGCGCGCGCCCATGCCACCAGTTCCCGCAGGTTGCCTGCCGGCACGCCCGGGTTCACGACCAGGATCAGCGGGAAAGTGCCGAGCAGGCTGACCGCGTCGAAACTCTTCAGCGGGTCGTAGGGCAGCTTCTTGTACATCGCGACGTTCGACGCCTGGGTGGATTGGGTTCCCAGGAAGAGCGTGTAGCCATCGGGCGCGGCCTGGGCGGCCAGGCCGGCACCGATGGCGCCGCCGGCACCGACACGGTTGTCGACCACCACCGCCTGGCCCAGCGCGGCGGCCAGCTTGTCGCCGTACGCCCGGGCGACGATGTCGGCGCCGCTGCCGGCGGCGAAAGGCACCACCAGCCGCAGCGGCCGGTCGGGCCAGGCACCCTGCGCCTGTGCCGTGGCGCAGAGCACAGCGGCAGCGGCGAAGGCGGCCAGCGACAAGCAGGTGCGCCGCATCAGTCGTCCAACAGGATCTTCCCGCCCCGGGTCAGCACCCGGCCGTCGACGGAGATCTCCGGGTAGCGGATCACGCCTTCGAGGCGCAGTTTCGCGTGGCAGGTGCCACCGAGGACGATGGTGTCGCCGACGCCGATGTGGGACGTTGCGTACATCTTCTTGTCCGTGCGCATCGATCCCGTCGGCACGACGTTCCTGTTCAGGCCGATCGAGATCTCCGCTGGGCAGTTGTAGCTCGGCGGATCGTTGGCCTTCTCGAAGATGGCCCGCCAGATCAGCGCCTGGGGGCCGCCTTCGATCTTCGTCACCATGCCCTTCTCGACGGTCAGGATGAGGTGCTCCTTCAGCGAGCCGACCGAATGTGCGGTGAGATCGAACACCACCCGGCCTTCACCGGTACCTTCCACGGGGCAGACGTGGGCTTCACCGTCCGGGAAGGCGCAGCCTCCCCCCTTGCCGGGGTGCAGCGCCAGCGGCATGCCCGCGATGGAGCGGCCGGGGCGGCCCTCGATGCTGGCGCGCAGGTCGGTGCCGTTGGGGCAGGTCACGCGGATGGTGTCGGCAGCGGTGTAGGCCTGTGCGATCCTCTGGCCCAGCACGTCCATCGCCGGGTAGTCCGCCCACGCCGGGCCGCCGGGCTTGAGCATGTCGACGGTCAGTTCTTCCATCAGGATGAACTTCTTGTTCGCCTCGACCAGGTCCTCGGTGATCGTGGCATGCGCCATCGCGGTGCTGGTGAGGTAGACCACGACGGCCACCGTGGGGTCCAGCGCCGCATGCATCGCCGGCGTCGCCGGGTTGGCCGCATGGTGGGCACGCGGCGTCATGATCGTGACCACCGGCTCCATGTCGAGGCAGTTCGCGGCCGTGGCGAGGCCTTGCCAGAGCAGCGGGTCCATGCCCGTGTCGGTCATGATGACGATCTTGTCACCCGCCTTGGCATTGAGCTTCAGCGAGTTCTGGAAAGCCCTGGCGATTTCGATCAACTTCTGTGACATGGGTAGTGGCCTCTTGCTGCTATGTATTTCGGTGAACGGAAATGTGTTTTGATAGTTGGAATTATAGAATCAGGCTCCGGCACCCGTCAATCCAGCCCGTCGCACCTCTGTCGACCCGCCGCGCCGGGCTCGGAGGCCGACTGGGGCCGAACGCGCGCCTTGCTCTCGTTAGCCGAGGGCCGCGTCGATCCGTGCGAGCAGCTCCATGGCCGTTGCACGGCCTGCCGCGCCTGCGCATGACAGCAGCTTGTCGCGGACTTGTTCCTGGGTCAGCGGCAACTCCGCGTGCCCGCGGGGGAAGCGGACCGGGCCGCTCTCGAGCAACGTTCCGTCGCGCAGCGCGATGCTCACGCTGTCGGTGTACGCAAACGACGGCTCCAGCGGGCATCGGGTCGTGACGGTGGCGGTGTGGACGCGTTCCATCAGCTGGCGCACCGCTGGATCTGCCAACACTTCCTCGGACACCTCCGCCATGCCCAGCCGGCCGCAGTGCAGCGCCGCCGCCACCGTGAACTCGAGGCTGAAGCGTGCCTCGCTCAGGCTCGAGGGCCGGTGGTGCCGCAGGACGCCGGCGACGGTTTCGCTGACGACCGCATCGATGCGTTCCACGTCCGCCGAAGCGACACCGTGCGCGAGCATGAGGTCGATCACGGCGTCGACGACCCGGTGGGTCGCGTAGCAGACGGGGTACTTCTTGGTGCCGGGCCGCTGGCGCAGCAGCGTGTACGGAAGATCGTCCGCGCAACCCGGGCTC
>Ga0307513_10005250_pt1 | contig 17164 bp, 10 predicted proteins | sample 15_EM_MG_FD_202174 | JGI IMG/M metagenome (GOLD analysis project Ga0307513, IMG submission 202174) | Populus trichocarpa ectomycorrhiza microbial communities from riparian zone in the Pacific Northwest, United States - 15_EM | ecosystem: Host-associated > Plants > Roots > Unclassified | place... | reverse complement strand
CTCACACTTGTTATATACAGTTTATGCAGCTTTTAACTTTCTGAGCTGTGAATATGGTTTGAAATTGACTCAAAATCATTTTTTAAATTGTTTTCTAATTTTTAATTGTTTTTTTCGGTGTGTGTGTGTTTTGTCACATCCCTTGTATTGCTGCAAATTATAGGATTTAAGTTATTTAATTTGTAGCTACACCAAATTATTGGAGAGGATTATAGTACGACGACTCATAGCAAAAATCAGTTAGCGGTCATTACCTTATTACCTTTGTCCCTTTATTTTTATACCCTGATTAAACACATCAGTAAGCAAAAAACTTCAATTTGAATTTGGGTTTTCCATAGATGTTTATGGCTGAGGTATCTGGACTTAGTTATTCTGTTTTCTCCTATAAAACAACTCTTTAATACTTAACTTAATAAAACGAAGACAAGAAAGGTAAACTAAAAAGGGATAAAAGTAGGAGAGTAAATTTAGAAGTCCTAGGGTATTTATGCACTCTTAATCACTAAGATCACGTGGTTTATCTGAAGAGAAGTGCAGAGAAGCATGGTATTAGTCTTGCATTCTCGTAAGAGAAATAATGATGATGAGAAGTTGTGTTGCCATTGGAGATCAATTTTTTACCAATGAAAAGAACAGTAGATCACATTGCTCATCCAATAAAATGAATTGATTAAATAGGTAATTGAGGGTAATCATACGAATATTCTTCTAATTGAGATGCTAACCAATAATGCAATTTTTATAGGAGATTTCAGATGCAAAATTTATAAGCTTTGAGGAATTTTAAAATAAATAATTAGATAATAACATATTGATTCCTCATAGAAAATAGAGATCATAACAACATAAACATAAACATCATTTTACATGCCATCGATTCTTCTAGGACCGATGAGTTTCTGATCTATTAGGATTCGGGTTGTGCCCTAACCAAGACAACATGCTTGACCAGATAACTTGATGTCTAGTCTAATGGCTAGACCCCAAGCCTACCAAGCTTGACTGGATAGCTTGTTGTTTGGTCTAGGGCTAGCCCAAGCCTACCCTGCCTAATCGAACAACTTGTCATCCAATTGTATTTTTATTTTGATGTGTTGTCATTGTCCTTAAATCTTTTGAATATTTATATGTTCAAAAGACTTACCAAGTGGTCTTGAAACATTCATATTTTGTTTGTGTGTCTTCTTTGTCCATGCATGCAACTTGCATGTAGAGAATAACTTTCCCGTGACTAATGCCTGCAAGATAAGAAGAGGTGAGGTGACTTTGGTGGAGAAGACCATTTCTATGCGAGGTAGGGAACGATTTTATGTTGGTGAAAGTTGTGTCGTGGTAAGTGTCATGCTTTTTAGGTTGTCCCTCATATCTTCGAGGTTAGGTGTTGTTTTGAACCTAAATAGAGAGAACAACAAACATTTTGTACAAATATTTTATAGAAAAATAGAGATGGAGAAACTGCCATGATGAATAATGTTAAAGGGAATAAGTATATAGAGTCATGCAGATTTTGTTTAGAGATACGTAAATTTTTAATTAATTGAGAAATTGCTATAAAAATGGGTGAAGTTTAATGTAATGGAGATTAATCATGAAGTCGAACACCATTTCCTTGAAGCAAAAGTTTAAAATACACTTTAGGTAATAAAGATGTTAGAAAGATTGACATTTTAGATAAATAGTCTTCCTTTTAAATGTTAGGGAGATTTGTAAAGACTTTCTCTTGTTTAAGATCAAAGATGTACTTGATTATACTAGTAGGGTGATTCCTTGCTCATGAAGAATCATTTCTTTGAAATCCTTTATAGCTTCTTAATTAATTTGTAGCATCTTCAAAGCAAGTGAAGTTACATTCTTAGGATATCATATAATTCCCTTTCACTATCGCTACTTCTTATCGGTAGGGAACTTCATGTCTAAGTATTTGGTGCTGTTTACCTTATATATCTAATAGAAAAAAAAAGCTTTCCATCTTAATCATGGTGAAGGCCTATTAGAGTGTGTAAGATCGAGGGTGATTGCCAATGGTTATTAATAAGTTAATAGCACCCTTTATTGGCACATCACTACCTTTTATCCCTATTATAGGAGCTATTACCAGAGTTTGTTTAGAGGAGTGTATACCCAGATGTTTTATTGATTCTTTGAAGAGGAGGTTGACAACACTACCATTATCTACAAACACCTAATATACTTTGTAGTTGGAGATGATGGCAAAGATAGAATTTGAGAATTCCTTCTCTTTTACTGATTGTATTTCTTCTCAATATCTCTATACATGCACGCACCATGTATATATACAGTCTGTTACAAATGCAGACTATCATGATAGCTGGCATAACTAACAGCCTGTCATGACAGTTAATATAACTGCAGCTATGACAGTTAGAGTTAGTTACAAGGAGAAGAAGAGGTAATTAACAGAAATCTTGATCCTAACATAATCTTAGCTAACTCTCACGTAACCAATTCTTCTTCTACCTTTGGTTTATCATCACCCCGCAAGTGAAAGGGTTTGGGAACAAGGCACAACTGTGTTTTGAGAAACAAGAACCTTGAACTTATGAGATGTTTAGTCAAAAGATCTGCTGGCTGTTCTTCAATGGGAACAAAGTGTAATTGTATTTTCCCTCTGAGAACTTGGTCACGGATGAAGTGTAAATCAATTTCTATATGTTTTGTTCGAGCATGAAATACAGAATTCTTGGCCATATGATAGGCATTGATATTGTCATACCAAAGTATGGGAACAATAGGGGTAAGAACACATAGTTCTTGTAGCAAGGCTTGGATCCAGATAATTTCTATCGTAGCCAGGACAAGACCTCTATACTCCAATTCTGCACTGTTGCGAGATACTAGTTTTTGCTTGGTAGAGGACCAAGAAATTAGATTACCCCCTAGATAAATGAGATGGCCACTTGCACTTCTTCGATTGTCAGGTTGAGCACCCCAATCAGCATCTGTGAAACCTTTTATTGTTAATTGATTTGATGAATTTAAAAGTAAGCCATCATGCATAGTTCCTCGTAGGTATCGAAGGATTCTTTTGACAGAGAGACAATAGGTTGAAGTTGGTTGTTGCATAAGCTGACATGCTTTATTAACAGCGAAAGCTATGCTAGACCTTGTAATTGTAAGATATTGAAGTGCTCCTACTATACTATGATAATGAAAAGCATCTTTCATAGGCTCACCATCAAATTTAGATAAATTTTGTCCAACAGCCCCAGGAGTTTTGACTGGTTTTGTATCAAACATTGTTGTTCTTTGTAGTAAATCAGAGACATATTTGGTTTGGCTTAGATGTATAGAATCCTCATGGTAAGAGACTTCAATACCTAGGAAATAGGTCAACCTCCCCAAATCTCGCAATGCAAACATAGAATTCAGTTTAGCAACAAGTGAAGTAACCTGTGTAGGTGAGCTGCATGTGATGAGGATATCATCTACATAGATAAGAACAATCAAAGTTATAGATTCACCAAAACATAGAAACATAGAGCTGTCAGTCCTGGAGTTGCTGAACCCCCACTGTAAAAGGGCAAAACTGAGCCTTTGAAACCAAGCTCGTGAAGCTTGTTTCAAGCCATTTAAAGCTTTCCTCAATCGACAAACTTTGGTAGGAAACTTGGTGTCCACGTAGCCAGGAGGTTGGGACATGTAGACTTGTTCCTCGAGCTTACCATTTAGCAAAACATTGTGTACATCAAGTTGTCATACTTTCCAATTAAAACTAAGAGCAATGGTTAGTATAATGTGGATAGTTGCAGCTTTGATTACTAGGCTGAATGTCTCGAAATAATCAAGGCCAAGTGTTTGATGATATCCTTTTGCCACAAGTCTAGCTTTATACCTGTTAATACTCCCATTTGGCTTGTGCTTCAATTTGTATACCTACTTGCAGCCTATGATATTTACATCAGAAGGCTTGGCAACAAGATCCCAGGTGTGGTTTCGATGAAGAGCTGCAATATCTTGATCCATTGCATGAGTCCAATGTGGATCTTTTAGAGCTTGATTGAGAGTATATGGTTCTGATATCTTCACAACAATTAGATCAAGAATGACCTTCTTTTTAGTTATACCACGCATCAACCTTGTTGTCATCCGTGGAACTGGATTTGACTCAGGAGTTTGATCATTATGAATAGACTTAGGAGAAGAATGAGAGATTGGGGAGGTTGCAGATTCACTCAAAGAAAGAGAATATGCCTTTGTAGGAATGACATCAGTGGACATTGAGGTATGTTTATCAATAGGGCAGTAAGGCAAACAACTAGAGGAGGATAATATTATAGGAGGAAAACTTGCTGAGGAAGCATCATCAGTCTGAGGTAGATAAAGGTTTTTATTGAAAGGGAATTGTGTTTCATAAAAAACAACATGAGGTGTGACATAGACTTGTCTAGTGAGATAATCAAGGCACAAATAACCTTTGTTGTTGAGGTTATAACCAAGAAATATACACTGAACCAATCAATATTATAGTTTATGGTTGTTATAAGGGCGAATGAAAGGATATCATAGACAACCAAATACTTTGAGGGACTTGTAATCAGGAGTTTTCTGAAAAAGGGTTAGATAAGGTGAATCATTGTTGAGTACCTTGCTTGGCATTCTATTAATAAAGAATGTTGCTGATTGAAATGCATACTGCTAGAACTTCATTGGCAAAGAAGCATGAGTTAGCAAGGCCAATCCAGTCTCTACAACATGTCTATGCTTCCTCTCAACTCTCCCATTCTGAGCTGAATTATAAGGGCAGGAAAAACGATACACAATACCAGCCTGTTGAATAAAGGTTATGAAGGATTTGAACTCACCCCCATTGTCAGACTGCACATATTTTATAGAGTCATCAAATTGATTCTCTACTTGAAGTTTGAATTGTTTAAACATTGAAAGAGCTTGGTCCTTTGTGTGTAGAGGGTAGAACCACGTGTATCGTGAGAAATCATCCAAGAACAGGATAAAATACTTAGCACCAAATGTGGATTTGACTGAGGCAGGCCCCCAGATGTCCATATGAATCAATTCCAACGGTTTGGAGGCATGAGAGGAGGAGAGACGAGTGGGCAATCTGTGACTTTTCGTAAGTTGTCAGGAAGAACATATAGTGGAGCAACTAGCAGCTTTATTCTTTTTATAGGAAACATTACAGTTTTGTAATATTTAGACTACAACATTAGTGGCAGCATGACCTAGTCTGTGATGCCATATTTTCATTTTATTATGAGTAGATATGGAGCTTGGAGAATGAAAAGTAGAGAAATCTTTAATGCCAACATATGTCATTTTCTCAGGTCTGCCTCGTGCCAGTATCTTCTTCGTATGCAGATCCTTCACAAAGAAACTAGTAGATCAAAATTCAATCAAAGCATTATTATCTGAGCAGAACTTGGCAACACTTATCAAGTTTGCTAAGATGAATGGAACATGAAACACCTTTCTGAGTTGAAATGATCGTGAGTTAGAGAATGAATGATGGGAACCAGTGTTGGAAATGGATAAGTGCTTACCATTACCAACTGTGACCTTATTTGTGCCTGTGTATGGAGTAGAGTTGGTTAGATTCTCCACATTCTGAGTCAGGTGATAACTTGCTCCAGAATCAAGGTACCAATTGCCATCTGCAAGATTATTAGAGGAGGCAACCATATCAGATATATTGTTTTGATTTCTGATATTCATATTCAAAGAGTTAGTACCACTGTTTGAAGAGTTTTGATAGGAGATATCAAATCTGTGATAGCAGACATGTACTGTATGGCCAAATTTGCCACATAACTGATATTGTGGCTTCTCTGAACTGATTGAATTATGTCTTCCATTTTGTGTATATCTGCCCTCACGACCACGACCTTTATAGTTGTAATTGCTGGCATTTGAAGTGTAGCTTGTGTAGCTTTGCCCTCTACTGCCATTATATTTCCTTCCACCACCCCTGTTATTAGAGGAAGAGGCATAATTGGCTGTCATTGTGGAAATTTGATCTATTGAGCTTTGTTGCTCAAGTCGATTTTCAAATTCTAAAAGCATACTATGAATAGTTTCAACTTAGATTTTATCATCTCTAATGTTGCTAGCAGTTACTACTGCATTATAGTCAGATCCAAGTCCTCCAAGTAGATTCATGACTTGATCTTGTTCTGATACAGGTTCTCCAATGGCTGCTAGACTGTCTACAACTCCTTTCACTTTTATAATGTAGTCTATCATAGACAAAGATCCTTTCTTTGTGGATTGCAGTTCAAGCCTTAGTTGCATTATTCTGGCTCTTGAAGAGGAATAGAAGGTTTTATCCAATGCATTCCAAGCAGACTGAGAAGTAGTGTCTCCAATGATTTGTGCCATGATAACTAGTGTGAGAGACGAGTAGATCCAGCTAAGGATTGTGCGATCTTGTCTCCTTCAAGCAATAAAGGCTGGATTGATTAGACCTGCACTTAATTCCTTCTCTGGACTAACATAGGTACCATCTATAAAGTCCTCAAAACCATTAACAAAAACAATATTATCAAATTGAGATTTCCACAAATCATAATTGGTTCGATCAAGTTTTACTGGTAATGCATGGTTGAGCTGCTTATAAGATGAAGTGAGTGCCATTATTGTGGTTTGCCCAGATCCAAGAGGATTGAAGGTTGAGGAGGACTGACTTGAAGCAGAAGTCATGGCTGGATCGAAGAAAAGAAAGAAGTTTCTCTTTGTTGCTTTGAAACCAAGATAGAATTTGAGAATTCCTTCTTTTTTACTGATTGTATTTCTTCTTAATATCTCTATACATGCACGCACCATGTATATATACAGTCTATTATAAATGCAGACTGTCACGATAGCTGGCATAACTAACAACCTGTCATGACAGTTAATATAATTGCACCGAAGGCAGTTAGAGTTAGTTACAAGGAGAAGAAGAGGTAATTAACAGAAATCCTGATCCTGATGTAATCTCAGCTAACTCTCACGTAACCAATTCTTCTTCTACCTTTGGTTTATTAGGCAATGATTACAATAGTATTATCATAGGAAAATATTATTCCTTTTCCATCTTCATAGGTAAAGATGATGGAATCATGTCATGGAGTTGGGAATCACAAGGCAACCAAATCCTAATTTGCACAGGTTTTCTTAGCATGACTAGAGTTACCATCTGCAGACATTTTTCCTAGGATCATGTTGATTTCGGGTATAGTTTTCAAATAATTTCTTTTCTTCTTTATTCAAGTCATGTCTCTTTCTTAATAAATTGTTAGAGATAACCTTAGTAATTAGCCTTTCTATCTCTTGCTTAAGATTATAATAATCCTTGATGTCATAACATCTGTTTATTTGAAAAAAGGTAGAATTGTGTTTATTTGCATCTCCTTTCATTGGAAAAGAGTACTGCATAAATTATCCTTTCTTAATGGAAACCAATACTTCCATGTGTATGATGTTTAGAGATGTGGTCATCATTTTGGAAAAAAATAGAAAATTATGAATGGACCTTCTCATGTTCTTTTTAGATGCCATAAGGCTATTAAGAGAATGATGACACTTGATGGGTTTTTTTTTTATTGCTATAACTAGGGGTATCCTAGCTTAGTCACGTTTGCTTTCTCCATATGAATATTGTTTTTCATTATCTCTTTAACTTTTAAGAGAGTTTAATTAAGGAGAGTGTATAGTTATTTCTATAAGATATAGTTGTAAAACCCACTAATCAGGGTCTCAGTGGCAATAGGTTTAAGCAAGCCTTCTATATTGAGCATTTCCTTATTAAACCTTAGTGCTCTTTTTTTTTGTACGATGACAAAGAGCTCAATTGTGTTCTTTTTAGCTGGAAGATGATTTTGACATATAAATCATAAAAGTTAAAGATGGAGCCTGACTATTAGATATGATACTATGCTCTAGCAAAACTATGAAATATAGTTAGATGAATTTTACACATAACATCGCTATTTTATGTTACAAGCTCCAATCTATTTCATATATTTTTTTATGCGTTCCATTAGGCCTATAAGTCCATCTCGTTGTCTAAGTTTGCTTTCATGGATATACAATATTTGGAAAGACAAGTGTGCATACCTGATGGCAAAGTGGAGATTCTCTCACATAGTGGTGACAAAATTTATTCTCAAAAGCTTGTATTGTTACGGATCTCATCTTGTATCAAGGTATTGTTTTTAGGAGTACGCAAGTGAGGTTTAGAGAGAGATTGATGACAATAGCTACTTATGCGGCTAGGACTTTATAAGGCTCTACTTTTAGATATTTGGAGTTCAAACCTAGAATGTATAGTTTAAGAATGTTCTTCGTGGTTGGAGCGACATTGGAGTATAATAGTTCTTGTGTATATTTTTCTGTTATGGTCCTCCAAAAAATTAGAGTTGTCAAGAAGCACTCGGTGGTGCATATAATGGAGCTAGTTTTTGTGTCACTTTTTGAAAGGGTGGAAAAGTTTAAAAGTGTTCTTGTATAGCTAGAACAACTTCCGTAATCACCTTTTATTTTATGGATGATTTGTTAAAGATTAGAAGGATATGATATGCTAGTGGTGAGAAGGTCAGTTACTCTCTCATAATATGATATTTCTAAGTCATCATCCTTGGAAAGAACTTTTAAGGATGAACTAACTATTGTTTACTTCCCACAAATGACTCTGCTAATAAAGTCGAAAAAATTTCAATTGAAATTTAGGCTTTCCACAACTGCTTGTGGGAGAAGGTGTCAAGGCTTAGTTGTTGTGTATTCTTTTACAAAACTAGTCTCTATATAGTTAGGGGACTCATTGATACTTAAATTAGTAAAATAAAGAGAAGAGATGTAAACTGAAAAGGATAAAAGCAGGTGAGTTAATTTAGAGGAAAAGTTGTGTAAGTGTTGAATTGGATCCCTTATGTTGGTGATTCTAAGGTATTTATATACCCTTCATCACCGAGATCACGTGGTTTACCTGATGAGAAATAGGTTATTAGGCCTGCATTCCCATAGGAAAATCATGATGGGAAGTTGTGTTACCATTGGAGACCATTTTTTAGCCAATGAAAAGAATAAGTAGACCGCGTAGCTTATCTAATAAACTAAAATTGATTGTGAGGGTAATGAAGGATAATCAGACGAATATTCTTAGATGCTAACCAATAAGGTAATCTTTATAGGAGATACCATGTGAAAATTTTTATAGGCTATAATGACTTTTAAAACAGATAATTAAGTGGTTCCATGTTGATTCCTCATAGAAAATAGAGGTCATAACAACATACAAGACACCACGTCTAACTGGACAACTTACTGTTGGTTTAAGGATTGAGCTTAGGCTCACCAAGGCTAATTGGACAATTTGTTATCTAGTATAGGGGTTAGGCCAAAGCCTGTTAAGCCTTGTTTATCTAGGGGCTGGGCTAAAGCCCATTAAGCCTAATCAAAAAAATTATTGTCCAATATAAGGATTGGGCCAAACCCACACTGCATGACTGCATAACTTTATATTTGTTCTTATATTTTTTTGGTGTATTATCATTATGATATCGGTGTTAGTAAATATTATGATATAAATGGGTCAGAAGAATCATACAATTTTATATAGTTAGTTGCAATTTTACAACTAGTGGTTCATACAAAAGGCTTAAAATACTTAATCATACAGAAAGAGGCTTGTTTATTCCATACCAATGATTTGACATAAAAGACTATAAATTTAGATCTGATCATTAGATTAGACTTATATTTTTTCATGTGTAACTACACGCACTCAAATCTACAGGAGAATCAACTTACTATAACGTTCTAGCTTTGGAAGACCATCAAATTAGGCCTAAAAGATGCTATTTGAGTAAATTTTATTATTTTCCCTTTTCTTTTCATATTTTTAGCTTAATTCTGGATTTTATATTGTTTTTTTTTCTATATAAGATTCTGATTCTTATACCTTTTAAGAACCAATTTCTAACCTCTTTAAGTAATTATAAATCCTCTTAGACAGACATACTAAAATATAGATAAATATTAAAAAGTAAAATATGAATTAGGGTTCTTTTATAAAAATGTTTTTTAACACCAATTCTTTTTCTCTTGCTTATTGTGTTTTTGCCAGCGTCATTAGTGTCAAAGCCCAACAATCCCCAATGGTTATTTTCTTGTTGGGTGTTGCTAAACATCCATGTCTACAATAAATCACAACATAGAGTGTGCTCAAGAAAGAGAGGATGATGAGGTTCCTCTTAAGGAAAAGATGTTCAAGAGTTGGTGATACAAAAAAATATGGAGGCGAGTTGTAGAGCTGACCTGATAGTTAAAATAGACGAGAACCCAAGATATATATTATAAGAGTGGCCACATAACCTTAACTAGCATTAAGAACCATTTTCTAGAGGTAGGAACATGGGAGATATGCTTTTGGTTAGGAAGAGTATCATGGAGGTTTAGGTTTTCAAGTAAAGTTCCCTAACTTCGTAGGAACCTTGCAAGCATAAAAGCTCATCGATTAGTTGAATATATATTTTTTAATAATAAAAAGTCTTAAAATAGATGAGAGTCAAACTAATCGCTAATAAATTGAAGAGGTGAGCTTCTACTTAGTGGAAGTAGTTGAAGAGGTCAATTAAGACAAAGGGGTAGTCTGTGATGATTACATTGACTAATTTTATTAGATAGTGGCATGGAATGATTGTCTAAAATGGAAGAGTAGTTGATGACCAAATACCTTAGTGGTGTATGATAGTCTATATAGGTTGGGCAATATTTTCAATCTTTATGGATGTTTTTGGAATCCTATTAAAGGGCCATGATAATAGAGAAGCAACAAACTACCAGAACAACTAGTAAAATATTTTAGGTTGAATAAAATACTAGATAAAAGATGTAATAATAATTAGAGAATGACCACTCCTCAACACAAACCAACCCTTTAGTAAACTCAACAAATGACAGGTCAAGGTTCTGGTTCTAGTTTTGTTTTTAAAACTCAGTGTAACATATATGATGAGAAAGGGCATCGGTTAATAAATATCATAAGCTAGAGAGTCATTTAGGCAAGGATTTGTTGATAGAAGAGCCTAAAAAAATGGTCGTTCTCAAGGTTGTCAAAAATATTTTTTTGACATGATACAAAAAATACAATGTTAAATCGTATCGTAAAATCATAAAATCATAAATTTTTTAAACTAATTATATATTGACAATTCAAACCAAGAAATTAAATTAAATTAAAATATGATAAAGAGAGTCAATAACATTATAATCAATAAGTGATCTAAATAAAATGAGAGAGATATATAATATGAATCAAGAAATTAATGACATGGAGAAATAAAATATCTCATAACAAAACTTCCTAATATAGAAGGATCTCTGAAAGGTAAGAAGTACACAATAACCTAGTGACAAATTGGTTGTTTTCATCATAACAAGTTCTAACAGACCTATTTTGGGTTGCAATCTAATGGGCCTAAACTAGTAATTAACTAACATAAGTTCAATGATGAAATAAACCCCTAAACAATGTCTAATGTGCCATAACAAACCCAAATTAAAAAAAATTAATCAACATTAAACAAATAATGTTCGCACTTTCTTGGTAGATTTTAGTCCTAATTTCAAACACGTCGTTCTCTCTTGTCTAGATGAATTACTATGCCTACCATATATGATTTGAAAGATTGAGATGTCTAGTTTCTAGAACAACTTTAATCCCAACAAAAGTTTTCCTGTAGCTTTAGATATGTCTCAAATAATACATGAAGGTCTAGTTCAACAGATTTGATAAGATTCATTTAGTAACTTCGACCCTATAAAATAATATGTTTTTGAACTTTATTTGACATTAAAATTTAACAAAATATAGTTTTATGTCTTTAGTATTGTTTTGTAAAATTTTAACTCGATCTAATGTACGGTTTGAGAGATATGCTCAATCTCACAAAACTAGTCAGCAAATATTTTAAGGTCAAATTCAAACTGAGTTTACCGATTTTGCACGAGTTAATTATGATTTTACCGGTTTTTAATTTTTTATTCCAATTTTTCATGTTAGATACATATTGACTCGTAAAATCATACAATTTTACAAGTCAACTCGTGATTTTGACAACAATGGTTGATCTTGTATATAATGATTATGATAGTAGTGAGAAGATTTTGCATGGAGATGGTGGTGCAACCTTAGTTATTCAGAAAAGTATATTAGTTCTTAAGAGTGATCAGGGTGAAGATTAGCGACGCAACAATATCTTCTATTGAATATATAGTATTAAAGACTATGTATGCAATCTAATAATTGAAAGTGAAAGTTATGAAGATATGGTGCTCAGAGAAGCAGTGAAAAACTCCAGCTTAAGACAAAAAACCAGCCCTACAAGTTAACTTGATTGAACAAAAATACTGAGATAATCATGGATAAATGATGTCTTGTGTCATTTTTATGGGAAAGGAATATTATGATAGTGTTTGGCATGAGTAATAACTATGGATATGTGTCATATATTGTTTAGAAGACATTGACAATATAATAGAGGTGTTGTGCATAATGGATGTCATATCATGTACACCCTCAATATAAAAGGAAAATGTATAGTGTTAACACCTATAAATAAAGGGGTAGTTATTGAAACTGATTTGAATAAGCATATATCATTATCTTTATCATAGTTTATGAAAGAGATGAAGAATGAAATGGTGGTTTATGCATTAATGCTTGATAGTGGTGTTATGTAGGAGGAGGTTGAAGATAGTCCTATAGAAGTTCAAGGAGTTCTGATAGAATTTAAGGATATGATACTATAAAAATTGCCTCGAAGGTTACCCTAGTGAAAGACATTTGACATAAAATTGACATAATCTTATGTTTCAATCTATTAAATAGGCCACATACAAGATCGACCCCTAATAAGTCTGAATAATTACAGTGTTGGGAGGTAGAGTTGCTAAGAATAGGTATATACAAAGAGCATGAGCCCTTATGAAGTTCCAACTCTCTTAATTTTATAGAAAGATGGTTCATGATGAATGTGTCTGAATAGCATAATTATCAATCAAATCATTGTGAAGTACAAGTACCTTATATAATGACTAGATGATATCGTGGATTAACTAGTTATAACTAAGGTGTTTTTAAAATTTGACCTTGAAAATGACTATCATCATATTAGGATCAAGTTAAGGGATGAGTGAAAGATAGCCTTCAAGATACAACATGGGTTGTATGAGTGATTAGTGATGTTGTTTAGATTGTCTAATCCTTCTAGCACTTTCATAAGATTAATGCATAAAGTGTTGGGATCGTTTATAGATATGTTTGTAGTAGTTTATTTTGATGTTATCTTAATTTATAATGCATATTTGGAGTTGTATATAAAGAGCACTTGTGGTTTAACATTTTAAAATGAAAGCAATTATATGTCAATCTTAAGAAATGTAAGTTCTTCACCAACACCATTATTTTATGGGTTTTGTTGTTTTTGTTGAGGGTGTCTAGGTGGTAAAAAATGGCAGGGATTGTGGAGTGGCCTTCTCCAAAAAGTATCCATAATGTCTAGAGTTTTTATGGACTTACACCATTATATAAATTATTCATCTATAACTTTAATGCTCTAATTATGCTTATTAGTGAGATTTTAAAAGGGCACACTTTATAGTGGATGTAAAAGACAGAAGCCAACTTTTAGTTAGTAAAGTAGAAAAAATTGAAGCTCTTGTACTAACACTCTTGATTTTGATAAGTTGTTTAAAATGAATCATGATGTATTAAGACTAAGCATTGAAGGTGTTTTTAGAAATGATGAGAGGTTCATAGCATTTTTCAGTGAGAAGCTGTTAAGCTCAAAGAAGAATTACTCTATGTATGACTTGGAATTCTATGTTGTTGTTCAAGCATTAAAATATTAAAGGAATTACCTAGTGCAAAAGGATTTCATACTCATCATTAATCACGAGGCTCTAAAATATATCAATGGGCAATAGAAGTTGAGTCATCAACATATCAAGTCAGTGTCTTTTCTATAAGAGTTCATCCTTTTCTTTCTTTCTAAAACACCAATCTGGTAGATGCATTTAGTAGATAGGTTGTCCTATTCAGCACTACGCATACACAAGAGAAAAATTTGATACCTTCTAAGAGTTGTACCTAAGAACCCTTTTTTTAGGCATATTTATGTTTAGTTGATATATGATGTAAATGAGGCGATTTTGTATATGTGAATGGTTACTTGTTTTGTGATATGTAGTTGTGTATCCTAGATTATTTTCTACGAGAACATATCATCCATGAGTTGCATTATAAGGGTCATTTTGGACATGATAAGACCTTGGCCCTAGTGTTATCAAATTATTATTGGCCTAAATTATCAAGTCATGTATCAAGCTTTATAAAGAGATGTATAATTTATCAGCGGTCCAAGGGTGACTTAACTAATTCTGGTTTGTGTACACCATTATCTATTCCAAATATCCCTTGGTTGGATGCTAATATGGACTTTATATTGGGTTTTTCTTTTATCCAACAAGTTATGGGTTTGATCTTCATAATTGTGGGCATATTTTCTAATATAGGCCACTTTATTACATATCATAAAACCATGAATGGTTTATGTATAGCCACCTTTACTTTAGAGAGGTGGTTCACTTGCAAAGAGTCTTTATGTCTATTATTTTGGATTGAAATACAAAGTTTATATGCAACTTGAGAAAGGGTTTCTGGGGAAACTTGACACTTATTTAATTTTTTATGAATGTTATCACCCTTAGATAGATGGATGGAGAGAAATGATAAATTATAGCCTCAGGAATCTATTATGAAGTTTAGTAGAAGACAAAACTAAGTAATGAGATTTGATTTTGTCACAAGTGGAGTTCATATATAACAAATCTAGAAATCAAATTACCCAATTGAGCCCATTCAAGATTGTGTATGGATGGAATCATTTTGGTATGTTTGAGTTAACGTATATATTTTGTATTGGACGATTGAGCATTCAGGCTGAGGGTACGGAAAATTATCTACTTAGGGGTATATGAATAGGTTAAGCAAGCTATTATGGGTAATAATGCCAAATATAAAGCCCAAATTGTAACTCATCGTAGAAAGGAATCTTTGAGGTAGGCTGCTTTGTTTGGAAAATACTTATTCGCAATAGATTTCTTGTGGGAGAGTATAACAAACTAAAAGGGTGACAGATAGGCCCTTGTAAGGTATTGTAGAAGATTGATAACAACGTCTTTAAACTCTATCTTTCAAGTCAATTGAAGGCTTCTAATGTTTTTAATATGCAACATTTATCTCCATACTTGATGGATAACTAGAACTCGAGAGAAAGTTCTCTCCAACTCGGAAAGCCTAATGTACGCAAGTCATAAGAGTTTGATAGTTCTGAATAGTCAAATATAGATCCATCAATAACGGATCATGTAGAAAGCTTAGAAGACACATTTATTGACCAATGAGATAGCGCTAAGTCCAAGAAGATGTTTGTTCATGTTGCACCAACAATTTGACATTAAAAAAAACATAACTTTAGATTTGACCATTGGATTGAACTTAAATTTTATTAGATGATTTTACAGGTCCAATTCTATTAGGGGCCTAACTCATTATAATTGGACAAGCTATGAAAGACTCTTAGATTAGGCCTCGAAGATGTTATTTGAGTTAATTTATTTATTTTCCTTTTTATTTTTGGACTCTCATCTTAATTTTAAATTTTATGTTATGTTTTCTTTTTTATTTATCATTTGGATTTCTTATCTTGTAAGAGTCGGTTTTTAACCTATTTAAAAAATTATAAAATTTCTTAAAGAGACAAACCATAATATAGACAATTATTTAGCAATGAAGTATGAATTAGAGTTCTTGTGTGAAAACCTTTTTTAACATCAATTTTGATTTTCTTGTTTGCTATCTTCATGTGTTATTGTATTTCCATCTATATCATATTAAAAAAAAAGGAAATTTTGGGTTGATGGAATAACAAGGAAAATATTAGAATTTATTGAACTATAATATTTCTTTTTATTTATCAATTTATTATGATGATGATGAAGAATCATCAGGGTTAGGCAAAACACTTATTTTCTTGAGATTGCAAGAGAGAAGCCATAGATTAAGGTTTTTGTCATGCTCAGTTTTTTTCTTTGACAATTGCAAGAAAATAAGAATTAATGATTAAATTTGAAAACAAGGCTTGCTTGTCTTCATTCAAATATAATAAACACAGGGCATCTATCAATATATAGTAATTACATGGGTGATGTAAACAACAATAAAAGAAATCAATGACATTGATTTATGCATTTAGTTTTAGGAAATTAACTAGATGATTTACTCATAGTGGGCTGAATTATAATTTTTTTAAAAATTTAAAAACAATTTAGACAAGCATTGCAAACGAGTTTTCAAAAAAGAAAATTTTTTTGAACTTTATAACTTGACAAATTTAAAGACAACCTGAACAATCGAAAAAAAACATAATTTGACTAAAAAAATCAAGATAACATCATTTTTTTAATATTAAGACAACACATTGAATCGACTCGAGTCAACCCAAGTGAACATGTAAAATTCATGACCTAAGTTATGAAACCATGATAATCTCATAAAATGCAAAAAAAATATATATATATATATATATTTTGAAGCTCAATTTTCAATCAAGCTAATGTTGAATAACGAAATTTAAAAAAATGACAAGAAAATATATAATTCGAGTCAATCTGGATTAATCTATTAAACTTATATCATGAGATCGAGATAATTCACTAGAAAACAAACTAAAATAAATTATGAAGTTAAATTCTCAATCAATTCAATATTAATAGATAAAATTAAAAAAATAATTAAAAAAAACCCAAATCAACCATAATAGAAGTTACGAGCTTAATTATAAAACTAAGATAACTCCATAAATAATAAACAAAAATAAATTAGGAGTCACAGTCTTCAATAAATTGAATATTTAAAAATGAAAATAAAAAAAATACTGTTATAAATTAGGAGTCACAGTCTTCAATAAATTGAATATTTAAAAATGAAAATAAAAAAATACTGTTACAACAGTGGATGGGAACAGTGATTTCCCCTCCTGATTAGTTTGTGTTAATATAATATAAAGGAGGGAAGAACATTCTGGGGAGGGGGGACAAAGAGATCTTGAGAAATCTTGGAATTTGGTGCTGTATATGATTC
>Ga0307513_10005249_pt1 | contig 17165 bp, 7 predicted proteins | sample 15_EM_MG_FD_202174 | JGI IMG/M metagenome (GOLD analysis project Ga0307513, IMG submission 202174) | Populus trichocarpa ectomycorrhiza microbial communities from riparian zone in the Pacific Northwest, United States - 15_EM | ecosystem: Host-associated > Plants > Roots > Unclassified | place... | reverse complement strand
CCCGTGTGGTTGCGATAGACACGGGCAGGGACAAGCCCCGCCCCTACAGTTATTCCGTTGTTGTCAGACGCTTTTGAGCAATTTATCCAACCACAGGTTCGCCAGTTTCTCCTGCACGGTGTTGGCGCGCAGGCGGTCGTTGAGGTTTTTGAAGTCAACCTGATCGAGCAGTTGGTCCTGATTGAAGCAGGAGAAGACGAACGACTCCGCGCCCGTCTGCGGGTCAACGTGCCGCTGCAAGCACTGCGCGCAGACCTCTTTCATCATGCACTGCATCGGGCTGTTGATCGAGCCGACGCCGACGTGCGCCGGGTTGAAATGTGCGGCGAGTACGCCGTGGCGCGCGGCCTTCACCGCCGCCATCATGCGATCCGAGCCGATGGCGATGAGGCGGCTGATCTCGCGCAGGTCGAAGACCGCTTCGCCCAGTTCGCCTTCGGCGTAAGCCTTGATCGCCTGCACGATGTTGCCGCGATAGTGCCGGTCCTGCGCCCGGCGCGGTTCGATCTCCGCACCCGTGTCGGTCGCCCAGATGATCTGGTCGGTGGCGGCTTCGATCTCTTCGCGCTTGAAGAGGTCCTCGCCTTTTTTGTAGCCCGCGAAATAGATGACGCGGCAGTTGTTCTCTCTGAGCGCACGCGCAATCGAGAAGAGCACGGCGTTGCCGAGTCCGCCGCCCGCGAGCAGCACCGTCTCGCCCGACGGTATCTCCGTGGGCGTCCCCGTCGGCCCCATCACGACGACCTCTTGACCCGGCCTCAAGAGCGCGCACTGCCGCGACGACGCGCCCATCTCAAGCACGATGAGACTCAGCAGCCCTTGCTCCCTGTCAACCCACGCGCCCGTCAACGCCAAACCCTCCATCGTCAACTTCGTGTCGCCGACGACCACTGCGTCCGTCTCATAATTTTGCAGGCGGTAAAACTGTCCGGGTTGAAACTTCCTCGCCTGCATCGGCGCGCGCACGACGACATCGACAATCGTCGGCGTTAGTCGTTCGACCCGCACCACACGCGCGATCAACTCGTCGTCCAACTTCTCGACCAAACGCGCGAACCGCTCCGTGCGAACCATTTCGCGCCCGAACGCCGACTCGCGCTTGCCTGCTTCATCACCCGTGCCTCTGACTTCATTTTCAACAGCGGCGATCTCATCTGCGAACAGCGCGCACACTTCCTCGTAACCGAACTTCGCGGAGGCCATCGCCTTGACGACGTTTCCGGCGTACACCGGATGATTGTCGCCGTAGTAAGAGATGAGGCGTCCCGCGTTTTCGTACGAGGTGAAGAAGCCGCGCTCGCCCTTCGCCGCCGGGACGAGTCGAAACTTGCCGTCGCCGCCCGCGTCGCCGTTGCGCTCGATCTTGTGCGGCGCGAAGAACTCGCCCCACTCGTCGAGTTTGAACGTGCCGGGTTGCTCGCGCTCGTAGATCGTGTTCGGACTCGTCCCCGCCGCCACGCAGACCGTGCGCGCCGGAAGCCTGACAAGTTCGCCCGAAGCCTTCCACTTGCGCGTCTCCGCGTCCTGCCGCATGCGCTCGAAGACCAGCCCCGCGACCGCGCCGTGCTCGTCCGCGACGGCTTCGACCGGACTCATGTTTTCGATGTAACTGATGCCCTCTTCGAGCGACTTCACGACCTCTTCGTGATTCAGGCGGTAGGCGGGCGAATCCTGCAAGCGTTTGCGATAGACGATTGAGACGCCGCCCCACGCGCGCACGCGCGGCACGAAGTTCGGCAACTCCCCGGCAGCCGCCGCGCGCTCGCGCTCCTCGCGCACCGCGCGCCCGTGCGCGAGAAACTCCGTGTAGACGCCGCGTTCCTCCGCGTCGAACCGCGCGAAAATTTCGTCTTCGCCAAACTCCGCGCTCAATGCTTCGTGCCGCGCGAGAATCTTCTCGACCTGCACGGGATAGTAGGCGAACAACTCGGTCGCGGTGTCGATGGCCGTCAGGCCGCCGCCGATGACGACGGCGGGCAGGCGCACTTGCAGGTTGGCGAGCGCGTCCTGTTTGAACGCGCCCGTCAGTTGCAGAGCCATCAGAAAATCCGACGCCTTGCGGATGCCGCGCATGAGGTTATTGCGCATCTCGACGATGGTTGGCCGACCCGCGCCCGTCGCAATGGCAATGTGGTCGAAGCCTAAACGCCACGCGTCTTCGATGTCGAGCGTCCCGCCGAAGCGCACGCCGCCGTAGAAGCGAAAGCCCGCGCGGCGCGCCAGCGCAAGATGGATCATCGTCAGGAAATTCTTGTCCCAACGCACCGTGATGCCGTACTCGGAGACGCCGCCGAAGCCCGCGAGCACGCGCGTGTCGAGCGGCGACTCGATCTCTCTCACGTCGGCGACGGCACGCGGCACGCGCCTTCCGCCGTCGCCGGTCAACGCGGCGTTCAGCGGTTCGATCTTCAAACCGTCTATGCCGACGACGCCGAAGCCTTCGTTCAAGAGGTAATGCGCGAGCGTGTAACCGGCGGGGCCGAGGCCGACGACGAGAACGTTGCGCCCGTTGTAAGGCAGCGCGTGCGGGCGTTTGGCGTTGAGCGGATTCCAGCGCGTCAGGAGCGCGTAGATTTCAAAGCCGTAGGGGAGCGCGAGCACGTCCGTCAGCACGCCCGTCTCGGCCTGCGGGATGTTCACCGGCTCCTGCTTCTGGAAGATGCACGACTTCATACAGTCGTTGCAGATGCGATGACCCGTGCCCGGACACATCGGGTTGTCGATCATCACGATGGCGAGCGCGCCGACAGAGTCGCCGTCGCGCTGCAAGACGTGCATCTCGGAAATCTTCTCGTCCAGCGGGCAGCCTTCGAGCGCGATGCCGAGCGGATTGCGCTTGAGCGAACCGTCGCGCTCGTGCAAGCCCTTCGAGCAGGAATCCTTGTCGCGCTCGTGACAGTAGAGACAGTAATGAACTTCGTCCAACACCTCGCGCCCGCCGGCGCGCGCATCCGTCAACCCGAAACCGTCGCGGCGTCGCAAGTTCTGGTCCAGCCCGCGCATACGTTCCGGCAACTCCGCATCGTGACGCTCGATCTGCACGAGGTGTTCGTAGTTCAAAGGGTGCGGCACGCGAAAACTGACCCATCCGCCGACGCGCGACTTCGCCTCTCCTTGCGTGCTATGCACCGCCGCCCACGTCTCGACCAGACGCAACGCCGACCGCACAAACGCCGCGTCCTCATCACCCGTCTCATTCTCGCGGGCGGCGATCTCAAATTCCTTCAACACCGACGCCGCCTCCGTCTTCACCGCACGCGCGCGCGCTTCGCTTATCTCAACGCGCAAACTTCCGACGCCGCTCCCCTCGACGCTTCCCTCGACGCTCTCCCTGCTCACCGCCTCGTTCGCCGCTTCGCCCGTCGCCTTCGTCAAACGCTCTTCCCACGCGAGCAGCCGCACACACATGCGCGCGACGCCGAGTTCCATGTCGTCTGCTTCGAGCGCGTCGGGCGCGGTTGCCCGGAGCAGGCGTTCGAGGGCGTCGTGCAGGGCGTTCGCGTCGAAGGTGAGAGCCTTCTCCGGCGGGACGCGTTTCAACGCGCGCCGCGAGATGAACGTCTTGAATTGAAAGACGGCATCCTGCGCCGTGATGCGTTGCGCATGCGCCGCGCGTTCGGCCTCGACGCCGAACAAACGCGCGACGAAACGCGACAGGTGCGGCGCGGCGGCGATAAGCAATTCCGACTCGGCCTTCGTCCCGCGCAGGTTCGCGCCGCGCGCCCCGGTGTATGCCACGAGCGCGGAGTGGAGCGCCGGGTCTTCCTTTTGTAGCGACGCGTAAAATGCCGAGGTCAGTTGGCCGAGACGTTCCGGTCGGTAGAGATCGCTGTAATGGAAATCGCCGATGCCGAGCGGGAAGTCCGCGCCCGTCCCGGCGTCGCCGCGCGCCGCGTCCGGCGCACCCGTACCACTGCTGTCGAGGGAAATATCCTGCATAAGTTCAACTATGAATACTGTGTCTGAAAAATATCAAAGGAGAGACTTTCAAGACCGGCTCAAGAATTTAACGGCGCGCCCTGCCCTGCGCCTTTATGACGAATTATAACACCGCGAGCGCGCCCGCCTGCAAAGACGCGCCACAAGAGAACACGGAGCGGGCACAGAGTTCAAATCAATTTAGGACACCACCCAAATCCGGGCGCGCTTGCCAACTGCGCGGAGACAAACCTATAATTCAGCGTCTTTCGGGCGCTATGGTGTAATTGGTTAACACGCTGCCCTCTCAAGGCAGAGAGTACGGGTTCGATCCCCGTTAGCGCTATTAAAAAAGGAAACGGCCACCAGCGCATCGGTGGCCGTTTCCTTTTTTTATCTCGACGGGAACTCCGGCTATTGGCCGTTGGCGACGCTCGCGCCGCCGCTTGCGCCCTTTAAGTGTTTGTCGAGGAAATCGAGGATCGATTTGTAGGCGCGAATCTCGTTGGCCTTCTTGGAGAAGCCGTGGCCTTCGTCGTCGAAGACGACGTACTCGACGATGCCGTTGTTCTTCTTGACCGTCTCCACTATTTCGTCGGATTCGGGCTTGATGACGCGCGGGTCGTTCTTGCCTTGCAGGACGATGAGCGGGCGGCGAATTTTGTCTGCGTGGAAGAGAGGCGAGGTGGCGCGCAAATTCTCCAAGTCGGTCGCCGGGTCGCCGATCTCTTTGTAGAGAGCTTTGCGGAACGACTCCCAGTAGGGCGGGATGGACTGAAGCGTGCGCACCCAGTTTGAGACGCCGAAGAGGTCTACGCCGACGGCGAACTCTTCAGGCTTGAAGGCGAGCGCGGCCAAGACCATGTAACCGCCGTAAGAGCCGCCGATGATGCCGATCTTATTTTCGTCAACGTAGCCGAGCGAGGCGAGATACTTTTTCGCCTCGATGCAATCCCACAGCGGCTCGCGCCCGTGCTTGCGGTCGTCCGCCGCGTAGAAGGTCTTGCCGTAACCGCTCGAACCGCGATTGTTGACGCCGAGGATGACGTAACCGTGATTGGCGAGATACTGCATGAACGCGCTGTAGCCGGTGCGCGTCTGGCCGCCGGGGCCGCCGTGTACCCAGACGAGCGCGGGAACTTTATGCTGCGCGCTCGCCTGCTGCGGCTTGTAGAGAATCGAGGGGACTTCCATTCCGTCGAACGATTTATAGCGAACTACTTCCGAATCGACGAGGTCGGCGGGGTTGATCTCAGGGTTGAGACTCGACGTTAGTTTCGTCACTTTGCGCGTCGAAAAATCGTAGACGTGCAGGTCGCTCGGGCTGCGGTCGCCGTTCACGTAGAAGGCCATCTTCTGTTCGCTGCGCGAGATGTTGACGCCCGTGATGTCGCCGTTCGGCAGGCGCGGCAGTTCGACGGGTTGGCCTTTGGCCTGATCGTAAATCTTGATGAGCGTGCGCGCGTCCTGATTGATGGCGACGACGCGATATTTGCCGTTGCGCGAGAAATAGGTGTACGAGACATCCCACGGGGCGCGCTCGACAACTTCCGTCTTGCCGCTCGCGAGGTCGTAGCGCGCGACGTGTGCGAACTCGCTCTGCTCGTCCGTCAGGTAATAGAGATAACGCGAGGCGGGGTCGAACGATTGGGGGCTGAAAGAGATGTCGCCCTTGTGCGGCGTGAGATGTTTCATCTCCTTCGTCGCCGTGTTGTAGAGATACATGTCCGTGTCGGTGGTGGTGTTGGTCTTGGCGAAGGCGAGATATTTTTCGTCGTTGGAGATGTTGCCGAGATCGTAGCCGACTTCGTTTTTGAAGAGCAGGGTCGGTTTGAAATCGGCGATGCTCATTTTGAAGATGTCGAAGTAGCGCGGGTCGCGCTCGTTCGTCGAGTAGTAAAAGGATTTGAGGTCGAAACTCCAGCCTAAAAAGTTCGCTTTGACTTTGTCGCCGGGCGTGAGGTCTTGCTCCTGCCCTTCGGCGTTCAACACGTAGAGGTGACTGTTTTCGTTGCCGCCGCGATCATAGGTGTAGAGGATGCGTGAATCGTTCGGGAAATAGGAGACGGCGTAGGTGCTCTCTTTGGTCGAGCGCGTGAGTTGGCGCGGCGTGCCGCCCGTGGCGGCGATGCTGTAGACGTTGAAGATGCCCGTCCGGTTGCTGGCGAAGAGGATCTGTTTTTCGTCGGGTGAGAAGGAACTGCCCGTGATGCGGGTCGTGTCCATGAACTGCTCGATGGAATATTCCTTGACCTGACGCGCGGGCGTGTTGCTCGCGGATTTTCGCGCCTGCTGCGCGAAGGCGGGCGCGGCGAACGCCGTAAAGAGGACGGCGAGCGCAACGAACGGCGCGAGCGTCGTCGTGCGCCGCATGATGTGGGAGAGCATTGGGGGTTTGGCTGAATTCATAAATCCTTCCTTTGTCGTCGGGGTTTCCTGTCCGACGGGTATACGAGGAAGACGGGGCGCGAGTTTAAATAGTTGGCGTGCTCCGGCACGGACTAGAAAACGGTCGCCCGTGACAGGCGACCGTTTTCGTTGAGACGGGCGATGTTGCCCGGTTCAGTAAGTGACTTCGCCGTAGTCGGCGAGTTGCTTGGCGACTTGGGCTTTGTCGCCGACGACGACAATCGCCATCTGTTCGCTCTTGAGGTACTGGCGCGCGACGCGCTGCACGTCGCCGGGCGTGACGGCGAGCACGTTCTGCACGTAGTTGGACAGGTAAGTATCCGGCAGTTTGTGCAGGTCGAGGAAAGCGAGTTGGCCGATGATCCCGGCGCGCGAGGAGTTCTGGATGGTGAAGACCCCGGCCAGATAATTCTTGATGCCCTGCAACTCGGCTTCGCTCGGCGGCTCTTTTTGCAGGCGGTCGATCTCGAAGAAAATCTCTTTGAGCGAAGGGCCGGTGACGGCGGTCGTCACGTCTGCGACCTGTAGCCAGTAGGCGTCGCGGTAGTGCGTCGAGACGGAACTGTTGGGCGAGTAGGTGTAGCCCTTCTGCTCGCGGATGTTCGAGGTGATGCGCGAGGCGAACGAACCGCCGAGCAGCGAGTTTGTGACGACCATCTCAACGTAATCCTGATGGCTCGGATCGACGACGGGCAGGCCGAGATAGAGCGTGGACTGGGGCGCACCCGGACGGTCGATCAAATGAATCTTGCGCGCCGCAGTGGGTTTCGGGACGTTCTCGAACGGCTCCGCACCGCGCGCCCAAGTGCCGAAAGCCTGTGTGATCTGGCGGCGCATGGCGGGCGCGTCGAAGCGACCGGCGACGTAGATGTGCGTGCGCGCCGCGCCGAAGTTGTCCTTGTAGAACTTCTGCACGTCGGCGATGGTGTAACCCCGCAGCATCGCCTCGGACGGGAAGTAGCGTCCGTAAGGGTGGTCGCCGTAGAGCAGTTTGTTGAAGCGTTCCGCCGCGAGCGAACCGGGCTGCGATCTGGCGATGGTGAGATTGCGGATGCGGTCGTTCTTGAGACGATCCAGTTGCGCGGCGGGCAACGCCGGACGCTGCAACACGTCTGCGATCAGGCTGACGAGTTGTGGGCCGTACTCGGAGAGCACGTCCGCGCTGACCGACGTTTGATCCGTGCCGACGCCGATGTTCAGACGACCGCCCATCTGCGCCGCCTGTTGTGCGACGGCTTCGGCGGTGCGCGTGGTCGTGCCTTCCTTCATCAGGTCGCCGGTGAGATCGGCCAGCCACACCTGTTCGGCTGACTCGTTGATGTTGCCGACGCGGACCACCGCGCTGACCGTGACTTTCGGGATCGCGCCGTAAGGAACGAGCGTGACCTGCGTGCCGTTCTTCAAGGTGAAAGTCTCTTTGCGCGGCAGGGTGAAAGGCTTCGGCGCGCCTCCGGCGGGCGGCGTCTGCTTCTGCGCGGCGGCGTGCGGCGCAAAGGCCGCGAGCGCGGCGGTTAGAGCCAAAGCGTTGACGAGGGCGAAAAACTTTTTCGAGTTCATGTGAAAATCTCCATTGAGTCTGCTTGAACGGGTGGCCTTAGCTTCCGGCTTTCGGGTCGCTCGCGGGCTTCGGAACGATGGTCAGCACCGTGCGGTTGCCGGGGCGCAGGTATTCGCGCGCCGTGCGCTGAATGATCTGCGGCGTCACCTTGCGAAACTCCGCTTCGAGCGTGTTGATGCGCGCCGGGTTGTCGTCGAAGAGCGCGAAGCTGGCGAGCAAATCGGCGCGGCCAAAACCGTTCAACTGGCCGAGGATGTTGTAGAAGTTGGAGCGCACTTTGGTGAGCGCGCGGTCGAGCGTAGGCCGGTCAACCGGCTTGTCCTGCACGCCTTTGATCACGGTGTCAACCGCCGCCATGATCTCTTCGGGCTTCGTCTTCGCGTCGTGGAAGAGATAGCCGAGCCAGATCATCGGGCCTTGATAGTTGTACATGTTGCCGAGCAGGTTCGTGCCGCCGAGGACGCTGTCGGTGTAGGCGCGACGCTGGACGAGTTCCCGACTCAGGAGGCTGTCGTCGCCCTGCAAGAGCAACTGGTCGAGCAAGCCCATCGCGTAATATTCGGGCGTGTTGCGCGGCGGCATGTGGTAGGCGAAAGAGAGCGCGGGCTGCTTGGCGAGCGCGTCCTGTTTGACGGCGTTGCGCTGCGTCTCCTGTCGCGGCTCGGTCAGGTCGGGTATGGGCGGAAGTTTCGACGAAGGAATCGCGGCGAAATACTTTTCAACCATCGCACGCGCTTCCGCTTCGTTGAAGTCGCCGACGACGACGAGCGCGGCGTTATTGGGCGCGTAATAGGTTTTGAAAAACTGCTGCACCTCTTCGAGCTTGGCGGCTTCGATGTCTTCGAGGTCGCCGTAGAAGTTGTGCGCGTTGTACCAGTTGGTGTTGGCGTACTGCGGCATGTCGAGCCACGGGAAGCCGCCGTAAGGGGCGTTCAAAACGTTGACCTTGACCTCGTTGCCGACGACGCCCTGCTGGTTCTTCAAGTTCTCTTCCGTGATGCTAAGTCCGCGCATGCGGTCGGCCTCAGCCCACAGGCCCGTCTCCAGTTTGTGCGCGGGCATGATCTCGAAATAGTTGGTGAAGTCGAAGCGGGTCGAGCCGTTGAGTATCCCGCCGTTCTGCTGGACGAGGCGGATGAACTCCATCTTCCCCAAATTCTGCGAGCCTTGAAACATCATGTGCTCGAAGAGGTGTGCGAAGCCCGTGCGCTCGCGCGGCTCGATGCGGAAACCGATCTGGTAATAGACGGCGATGGCGACCGTGGGCGAACTCGTGTCTTGCGAGAGCACGACCTTCAGGCCGTTCGGCAGTTTGTAATAGGTGACGGGCACGTTAAAGCTGTTGCTCGTGGCGGCGCGCGCTGTGGTGCGGCGTTGCGCCTGCGCGGGCGTGAGAGCCGAGAGCGAAAGCACAAGACCGAAACCCGCGATCAGGAAGCGGCGGACGCTATTTCTCATAGAACCTCCAAACTTGAAACAGACTGGATGCAAAATTTGCGCGCACACACGGGGCGGCGTGCGTCGCTGAAAACCACTTGAATTCACTGATTGAGCGTTTAAGACACCAACCACACGACGCGCCTTGAGACACGCGGGCGACGGATTCTAAGGCGTTCTACGTGCGCATCTCTTTACCGGAAAGACACGGTCGAGCGGTTGAAAAAAGTTGCGCGCCTATTTTACAGAAGCCTGTGTGCTAACGGAAAGCCCCCGCATAAAGTTTCAGGCGACGAGGCCGCGCCGGAAAGACGACGTGGCCGAAGTCCGGAAAGGTGACGTGGCCGAAGTTAAGAGCCGCGAAGCAGTGGCAAGATCAAGAGCCGCGAAGCGGCGGCAGGTAATAGCCCCGCCCGCGAGGGCGGGGATCAGGCGTAAAGATAAAATTACGAAGCCCCGCAGGGGCGGCACAATTATTATTCACATGTGCCGCCCCTGCGGGGCTTTCAAGCTTTTCGCTGACTTGATCCCCGCCCTGACGGGCGGGGCTATTAACTATCGCCGCTTCGCGGCTGTCTCGCTCATATATGGGCGAGGGCGGTTCTCATAAACGCGCGCGAGATGTTCTCACAAACGCGGGCGGTTCTCACAAACGCGCGAGGGCTTTTTCGGCGAGCGTCTTGATCTTCTTCATGCGCGCTTCTTCGGTGTCTGCGCCGCCGATGCTGATGCGGAGGAGGGTGTCGTTTTTGAAGGCGTAGAGCGTGCTGTTGGCGTTGGTGCTGATCCAGTAGGCTTCGTCGCCGATGCCTGAGACGGGTCGCGCCGGTTCGCCCGCCTGCGGCTTGCCCTGTTTCTTGCGCCGCTCGTTCTTCTGCTCGCGCTTGTCGAGCGCGGCGGCGAAGTTGGCTTTCCAGAACTCGCGCACGCTCCGGCTGCTCGCGCCCTTCTGCGTGACTTCGAGACTGACGGACTTGGTGAAGGTCGGCGTGGCGTAGAAACAGGATTTGACGGCGAAGTCCGTGCCGCCGCGCCGCGAGGGCTTCGACTCCCTGACGGCCTCACCCTGCACGGCCTTGATGTCGTCCGAAGTGAGCAGGGCGCACGCGTCGAAGGCGTTCGCATCAGGAGCGACTGCCGTGTCGGTCGCACCTGCGGTCGGGTTAGTAGTGGTCGCCTGCGCGGGAGCGTTGACGTTCGTGTCGTTCGACTGCGGCGAAGCGGTCTGCTTCGCGTTGGGCTGCTGCCCCGCGCTGCCGGAATTCCCGTTGCAGCCGGGCATCGCCGCGACGACGAGACACAGCGCGTAGATGAAACGTAGATGATGGCGCATGCCGGAAACTTCCTCCAGATAATGCTTGAACAGATGAGGCGAAACTCGTCTATCGTTTGCCGCCGAGCGCGGCCTCGACGGCGGCGCGCACGTCTCTGCCGCCGCTGGCGTTGGCCGGGAGGTTGCGCCCGTTGACGAAGAAGGAGGGCGTGCCGTCCACGCCGAGCGATTTGGCGCGTTCGTGGTCGGCGACGACGCGCTTGTCCACCTCTTCGCCGTTTACGTCGCGCGCGAAGCGTTCGGCGTCGAGGCCAAGCCCGCGCGCGTAGGCGTTGAAACGAGTGGGCGCGTCGGCGGAGTTCTCCCACGATTTTTGCCCGCGATAAAGTTGCCCGTGCATCTCCCAGAACTTGCCTTGCAACCCTGCGGCTTCGGCGGCGTGGGCGGCGGCGAGCGCGTTGCGGTGGATGCGCATGAGCGGATAGTGGCGGTAGACGAGCAGCACGCGGTCGCCGTAGTCTTCCCTGATCTTCTCCAGTTCGAGATAGACCGTGGCGCACTGCGGGCACTGGTAATCGCCGAACTCTTCAACCGTCACGGGCGCATTCGCGTTTCCCAGCGCACGCGGCGGACTCGCGCCCGGCGACCCTTCCGCGACGCTCGCCACGGGCGACTCCAGCGACGAACGCCAGAACCACACTCCCGCGACGACGGCGAGCACGAGTGCGCCCGCGATGAGCGCGAGCGGCAGCCACGACGGGCGACCCGGCGCGTTTGCCGGAGCCGTGCCCCTCTTCCCCTTTTGCCTGACCGGGTGTTTCTTGCTCATGAAATTTTTAGAGACGCTTCAGCGAATGAACTGGCGGAACGTGCGCGTATCCTAACACCATTCGATCTCCGTTGAGCAACTCTCGCACCTGACAATTATCAAACGACAGAGCTTGATACTTCGTGAGACAAACGTGGCTCGCGTCGTCTTTCTAAGAGAGCGACGCGAGCCAGTGAGATTGCCGCAGGGCGTGGACGGCGCGCGCTGACGCCTTCGTCGCTCAGAGCGTGAAGTTGATGACCCGCGCCGCGAATTGCCACGCGACGGAATCGAATCGCTCCGCGCCCGTGCCTGCCGCCGCAATCGAAGCCGACGCGCCCGCACACGACGCGTTGCCGACGAGCGTGTACGTGCCGTCGCCCGTGATGTCGGAGGCGGTGGCCGCGTTGCGAACGCCCGCTTCGGGACGCGCGAAAAACGAGCGCGCGTTGACGGCGTTCAGAGATTGCCCTGCCGTCACGTTCTCGGCGTTGGCGGTCGGGAGCGTGATGGTGATCGTGCCGTTCGTGGGGTCGTAGTTGCCCGAAGCGTCGCCGAGTTTGACGGGCTGGTTGGTGTTCGGACTGGGTACGACGCTGCCGTCGAGCGGCGTGGCCGCGCCGAACTTGCCATACTCGAACCTCACGTTGCCCTGCGCATCGGACAACATGGCGACGTAGCGACGGTCAAAGTCCGCGTCCGGCTGGCGACTGTTCCAGATGACGAACCACTGGCTCGAAGGCGGCGCGGCGTTGCCCGCCGTCGAAGCCCCGACCTTGAGCGTGAAGACGAGTTTGTTCGCGCCCACGCCGACGAAAGGCTCGCCGATTGAAAGCGACTTGATGTTGACGCGCGCATCGGGCGGCGTGTTCTGCTGCGAGTCGAGATCGCCGCCCCCGTTGTTCACGTCGTTCGTGACGAGAACGCCCGCGCCCTCGCACGCGCTCGCGGCGACCGCGCCCGCCGGGTTGAACTCCTTGTACGCGCTCTCACCCGCGTTGTTGATGGCCGTGACGCGATAGACCTGTCCCGCCGCGTAAGCCGTGTCGGTGAAGGTCGTGCCGGTCGCCGTGCCGAGCAAGGTCGTGGTCGAACCGTTCCCGCGATAGACCTTGTAGGCCGTGATCGCGGAGCCGCCGTTGTCCGGAGTTGACCAGAAGAGGTTGACGGTTGAACCGCTGCGGCTGCCCGTGACGGCGGGCGCACCCGCGAGCGACGCGGCTGGCGGATCGAAGGCCGCGAACATTCGCCTGCCGCCGGACTGGCGCGCGATGGTCGCCTTCGCCGAGAACGAGTTCGGCAAGCCCTGAACGCACGCGCCGATGCAGCCGTCGTCGTAGCCGACGAGCACGCGCCCGCGCTTGTCAATCGTGGCGTCGAAGAAGTCGAGCAGGTTGCGACCCGGATCGGCGTGAGTGATGCCGCCGCGCTGAATCGGATCGTTCGGCGTGACGTTGACGACCGCCCACGTCTTGCCGCCGTCGTAGGTCGAAGCGACGTAGAGATGCCAGATGCCGGGGAAGTTTGCGTCCGTGTCGAGGCCGTCGGTGGTCGAGCCGTAGAAGGCGAAGGCCGCGCGCCCCGTGTTCACGCCGCCGTCACCGGCGACCACCGCCGGGAAGGCGATCTTCTTGATCCCTAAACCCGTGCCGATCTCCTGATCGTTCGTCCACGTCAAGCCCTTGTCGTGCGTGACGGCGACGCGTGCGCGACCGTTGATGTCGCGGTAGCCGAAGTAAACAGATTTGCCGTCGGAGGTGACGCCGACCGACGGATCCCAATCCTGACTCAGACCCGCGCTGCTCGACCCCGGCACGGGGCGAATCTTCCAAGAGATGCCGTTATCTTCCGAGACGACGAGCGCCTGTTTGCCGCCTTCGTGGAACGGGAGTGAGCCGCCGCAGCCCTTGTTCGGGACGTAGGCCGTGCCGTCCGCGCCGATCTTGATGTGGCCGTGGAGGCCGACGCAATCCGCGAGCGTGAACATCGGGACGGAGGGGCCGAAGGTGATGCCGCCGTCGAGCGAAAGCGCGCACACGGCGTCGGCGATGGACTGCGAGCAGTACCAGACACCGTGCGGGTAAGCGGGGTTGATGCCCGCCGGGACGGGCAGTGCGAACGGACCGCCGCCGACCGTCTGGTGGTCAATGCCGGAAGGCGCGCCCGAACCCGTCGAAGGCGTGAACGTGCGCCCGTCGTCGTCTGTAAACTCCATCGTCGAGCCGAGAGGCGTCAAGCCCAACTCTTGCGAGACGAACGTGCGACCGAGTTTCGAGTCGGTGAACAGGATCGGGTCGCCAAAGACGCGCGGGGCGTTGGCGACGACGAGGTTCGCCTGATCCCATGTGACTCTGGCGGGCGACACGGAATCGTCGAAGGTGACGCGCAACATGTAGGGCAGGAAGCCACCGAAGTATGTGACCGTGCCGCCGTTCGGGATGAGGCCGCTGCTGTTGCCGAAGGTGCGCTCGCTCTTCCAGTTGACGCCGATGCTCGGCTCGCCCGCCGCTTCCGCGACGCCTGCGGGCGCGGCGAAGACGTGGAAACGCGCCGGGTCGCTCACGTTGCCGCCCGGCGTCGGACTCGGAGTAGCGGAGACGAAGGGGCAGGCGGCTGCGCCCGCGAGCGTGTAGAAGCCGCTGCGGGTTGAATCGACGTTGATGTTGAAGCCGTTGCCGAGCGCGCCGAGCAGGATGGTGGTTGCGCCGTTGATCGTGCCGAGAGACTTGCCCGCCGAGAGATCGACCTGTGCGCCCGTGAGCGTCTGCCCCGGCGTGCCTGCGACGGGCTTGCGCAGCTTGTTCATATTGAGCACGACGGTCACGGTGTCTGCGTCGGCGGACATCGAGCCGCCGTCGGCTGCGCCGACCGTGGTGTTGAGGTTGTTGCGCGTGGTATCGACGAAGCCGTAATTGTAGGAGACGCCCGTCGGGTTGCCGTTCGAATTGTTCGCCACGGTGACGAAGTAGGTCGTGAACGTGCCGTCGGCGTGCGTCGCGTTGAAGGCGACGCGCCACGAGGCGTTCGGCGTCAGGGTCGAAGTCAGATCGCCGACCTTCATCGTGAAGACGAGTTGGCCGCCCGCCGCCGAGTACTGTTCGGCGATGGAGATGGTCCTGATGTCCAGCGACGCGTTGGCGTTCGGCGCACCCGCCTGATCGCCCGCCTCGTCTACGTTGACTTCGAGGCCGGGCACGATGCAGCGCGCGTCGATGACGGGCGAGGGTGTGGGCGTCGGCGTCGGCGTCGGACTCGGAGGCGGAGTCGCGCTCGGAGTCGGAGTTGCAGAGGGCGTCGGAGTTGGAGTCGGGCTTGGAGACGGTGACGGCATCGCGGCGCAATCGTCCGTGGCCGGGTCGAATTGTTTGAAGAGGCGACGGCCACAGGTCTGGCGGGCGATGGTCGCCAGTTTGGAGCGCGAGCCAGAGGGGTTGGTGCAGCCGACGCAGCCATCAGCGTAGCCGACGAGCACGCGCCCCTGTTTGTCTACCTGAATGTCCATGAAGTCGAGAAGGTTGCGGTCACCTTTGACGCAGGCGTCAACGCCGAAGCCCTCGGTGCAGATCGAGCCGCGCTGCACCGGATCGTGCGGCGTGGCGTTGACGACGTTCCACGTCTTGCCGCGGTCGTAAGTGGTGGCGACGTAGAGATGCCAGAGTCCGGCGTCGGTGTTGGCGGGGTCGGTCGAGCCGTGGAAGGCGAAGGCCGCGCGGTCGTCGTCTCCGGCGATGACGGTCGGGAAGGCGGTGTTGCGGATGCCGTAAGGAATGCCGACGTTCTGGTCGTCAACCCACGTCTGCCCTCGGTCGTGCGAGACGGCGATGTGCGGCGTGCCGTCGCCGTTCTCATAACCGAAATAGACCGTGCCGCCGCTGCCGACGCCGACGGCAGGGTCCCAGTCGCCGGGGATGCTGTCGAAGGTGGAGGTGGTCGTGTCCGTGTCGGCCACCGTGCGCACCGCCCAAGTGATGCCGTTGTCTTCGGAGACAACTACGGCCTGATTGGAATTGCACTGGCGATGCGGGACGTAGACCGTGCCGTCGGGCGCGACCTGCACGTGGCCGTGAATGCCGCCGCAGGTGAGAATCTGCATCGGGATGGTCGGGCCGTAGGTCAGGCCGCCGTCGTCGGAGCGGGCGCAGAAGGCCGTGACCAAATCCTGCGAACAGTAGTAAACGGCGTTCGGGTAGATGGGCGTGCCGCCCGTGAGCGGCGCGTGGTAGGGGCCGCCGCCGACGGTCTGGTGGTCGATGCCGGAGGTGAGCGGGCCGCCCTCGTTCGGAAGCCAAGTCTCGCCGTCGTCGTCGGTCAAGGCCGACAGGCTGTTCGTTCCGGCGAGTTGGGAGATGATGGTGCGGCCTGTCTGGCGGTCGGTGTAGAGGATCGGGTCGAGCGTGTTGAGCGAGGTCAGCAGATAGCTCTTGTTCTCCCAGGTGGCGGTCGCCGGGTTGACCGCGTCGTTGAACGTGACGCGCAACGTTTCAAGACCGGCGATGAACATCACCTTGCCTGTGTTCCAGTTGACGCCGAGCGTCGGCTCCGCTGCATCCGCGCCGAGGCTGCCGGTCGGCTGGTAGTTCGCGTAACGCGGCGACGCGCCCGTCCCCTGATTGAAACGCCCGGCCTTCGACTCGACGCTGATCGCCATCGCGACGCTCTGCCCGAGCGGCGCAAACGGGATCACGCGGACGATATAGGAACGCTTGACGGCGGGCAGCACGCCGATCTCCGGGTCTGCCGAACTACCGACGGAGAGCGTTTCCGCGCCCGCCGTGCCGTCGGCGTTGCGCTGGTAGATGCGAAAGTCGAAGTCGGCGGTGGCGTTCGGCCACGTCAACGCGAGGCGCACCTGATGCGTGTCGAGCAGGCCGTCGGGCACGTCGACGTTGAGCGCGTAGTCGTCGCAGGGCATCGCCGCGTTGCACTGGAGCGCGCCCGCGAAGCCCGACGCGTTCGGGACGTTGAACGGCCCCGCCGTGTAGCGGAGCGGGTTCGACGGCGTGTTGGCCGTCGTGAGCGTGCCGCCGGAGGGCGAGGCCGCACGCCCGCCGCCCGTGAACAGCGCGGCGGCCAACACAATTACGAAGGCCGGTAGTATTAGCAGGCGAAAAAAATTGGGGGCGGTGAATCGTGCGGGCAGCGGGCGAATCATGTTCATTCTCCTTCGGTCGTGGCGGCGTCAGTTCAACTACGGGGCTGCTATTAGTGTGTCCGGAAAAGTTCCCGGCTTCCGTTGCGAGGCTTTTCAAAGCTACTTGTGGACGGGTACAGGATAGAGACGGGACTTGAGAAATTCTTGAGGAATACTTGAGAGCGGGCACGCGACGAAAAACACCCGAAAAACAGGCTTTCAAGCCGCGCCGCGGCGACTGTCATCAAAGCCGCGCAACGGCGACCGTCATTAAAGCCGCGTAACGGCAACTGTTATTAAAGCCGCGCAGCGACAACAGATTTCAAGCCGCGAAGCGGCGGCAGTTAATAGCCCCGTCCGTGAGGGCGGGGATCAGGCGTAGAGATAACATGACGAAGCCCCGAAGGGGCGGCACATTCATCCGGCAGGATGTGCCGCCCCTTACGGGGCTTTCACGCTTCGTCTGCGTCTTCGACCCCGCCCTTACGGACGGGGCTATTAACTGTCGCCCCTTCGGGGCTTAAAAACTGTCGCCGCTGCACGGCTTTGTCGTTCCGCTGCCGTTTTGAACCGGCGAAACATTAGAGCAAATTTCTATTGGCAGTAGAACAGTAGGGGCAGGGCTAGTCCC
>Ga0307513_10005248_pt1 | contig 17166 bp, 13 predicted proteins | sample 15_EM_MG_FD_202174 | JGI IMG/M metagenome (GOLD analysis project Ga0307513, IMG submission 202174) | Populus trichocarpa ectomycorrhiza microbial communities from riparian zone in the Pacific Northwest, United States - 15_EM | ecosystem: Host-associated > Plants > Roots > Unclassified | place... | reverse complement strand
GGTTTTTGGTGCAGTGTATCGAGGATTATGAAGACCACCAAAACTCGCTGCTCTCTCGCCCTCCTCAACGTCGAACGCAGTTTCTCGTGATTGGCGCAGACACCGTCGGATATGACGATTTCGAGCTGCCATAACTCGGACGCAGCAGCCGACCCTGTGGCGCGTTTTTCGCGTGCTTCAGCAAGGACCTGAAGACTCGTCTCCATCAACAATAGGACATCGGTTGAGGTCTGATTGAAGCCAAAGTTGCCGATGATGCGTGTACCGTCGGAATCGTTGAACGTGTGAGCGTCGAAGGCATGGAGCACTTGGACGCTTTCGCCGAAGCTGGCCACAGCGACGTCCCCGGCTTCCAATCTTGTCAGTGCCTTCGTGACGAGGGCAAGAGTTTGGAACGCCAAGTGTTCGGAATGGGATTCAGCCATGGATTTGGAGTCATCCAGTGCAATGAGAACTTGATACTCTCTTTGACTTGGACGAGTGCGACGAAGCCAGATCTTGTCCTTGGTAAACTCGCTGGCGATATAAGGGATGATTTTCTTCATATTCAGTCGCTTCCCCGTTCGATAGTCACCTCGTAAGCGGGTGGCTCGTGTCGGTTCGAGAATCAATCGTAAACGCTCGCAAAGCGACCACGCCAACTCATGTGTTAAGGATGAATACACCCTCCAAAGTGCCTCTGTGCCATGGGAAGGCTGGCCAGTGCGTTGCCACTCGATAAGCTGGTTCTCTACCTCACCCGAGTCTGGATATTTGGCGTCGTGATGATTCGGAACAGTGTACGGCTGTGATGTGGTATACCCTTGGTCATCCAACTGCATATCGACCTCCGCTCTTGTCATCGCCTCTTTAACGTGGCTCGAAAGGTTCTTGCGAGTCGGCACTACCTCACGTGGATCACTCGATGTCAAATCCATCGCATCGATTCGATTCGTCGGTTGAGCGGACATCCCAATATCCTCTACCAGGGTGAGGTCTTGGAGCTTGGCGATATGATCCTTAGAGGATTTCCCGAGCCCCTGCAAGTCTGCCAAGGGGTCATTTTGCGATGTATGCTCGACTTGATGGATATCTCCCGCTTCGGGAACTTCCGAGTCACGGTCTTCGCCTTGCACTTGGTTAAGTATGTCCTCATAGCGCCGTGATACTTCCTTGCTGGGGTCACCCATTGTTCGAGCAGATGGATCCCTCTCGGCCTGAGGGTTCAGTTCGGAGGTGGGGTGGGCCATAGTCGAGGCCTCCCCCGAGGAAGCGTCAACGTGCCCCTTCTTTTGGGCCGCACTGCTATAAGTTCGTTAGTGAATGGTAGCCGTATAGCTGGATGCACTATATTACCTTTGAGAGGGCCGTTCTTGAGCCTCTTTTTCCACACTCTCAGACATTTCGTCCTGGTTCTCAGCATCTACACCAATTCGGTTCATGGTCGGTGCGTCCCCTTGCATCTGGTCGCCGTCCCCACCCTGATTTGCTCCTTCTGCCTCTTTCAGGTCGGGTTTGGCGGCAATGTTTGTCCCCTGGTCGTGGTCGCCATCTTGGTCCTCTGTCTCTATTGCACCCTCAAAGTTATCGCGTCCACTTGTCTCTTCATCTGACTGGTCTTGTGGCTTCGTGTCCCCGTCTTCAGCGCCCCCACCGTCCTCGACATCATCCATGGATTCTCCATCATCACTGAGGCTATCTGGTGTCTCGTTTCGCGGGCCGTCGATGTGCAGATCCTCTGGTAGGTTCAATGGTTCTTGTTGGTCGACATAGTCATCGACGGGTCGCCCATCTTCATTCGTCTGTTCTCCTATATCTTCGGGATGCGGCTCCTCCACTTGCGGCTCACCTTCTGGATCGTCATTGCCAGAAGCAGTCTCGCTTTTGTGATTTGCAGAATGCGCAGACTCTGGCTGCTCTTTGGCGACGATCTCGGAATTGTTCGATTCCTTGCTCTCTCCTTCTTGACCAGACCCCATTTTTTCTTGCTGCTGATCGCTGCTTTCTTGTCCCCAAAGCTTTTCATCTACCACGTTTGGGTCGTCGCGGCCTAGCGGGGTCATCTCTTCCTCTGGTAGATCGTCCTCTGGTGGCTCCTCATCCCCTTTAGTTTGGTCTTCCTCTTGGGTCTCTTCCACATCCTCGTCGAAGTCTCCATCCATCTCAATCGCACCATCAGCCTCATGCTTCTCCTCAGACTCCATATCCTCCTGCTTTTTCTGATCTTGAAGGCCTTCTACCTGCGACTCGTCTGTGATGTTATTGCTAACATCTGCCTTTCCGCTCCCTTCCCCAATGCCTGTACCGTCTTCCACCATCTCACCCTGCTTCTTGCTCTCATCTCCCATCTCAGTTGGTCGACAGAAGCCCCTGTCGGCTAATTCCTGTCCAATTATCAAGAGTGTCGATGCCAATTTGAGGAGAGACTTGTGCCACCCAGCTAGCACGTCAAGATACATATCCGCCAATCGCAGGTAGCGTTGAAGGAAGGGTTGGAGCCTTTGCAAGAGCACAGTGCCAGTGCTGCCTTCCAGACCTCTCTCTAAGAGGAAAGTCGTAAGGTCCTCACGCATCGTCACAAACTCGAGGCTCTGGTGAATTGTCTGGACTTGAGCAACTCCCATCTTGATATAGGCATCTCCCTCGTTGCCTGGTGCTAGGTCGCCGAGCCTTTGCATGATTAATAATGTCCGGTCGATTGGATGTTCAGAAGTTGACGATGTGAGGACATCAGGTCGACGGGTGGCGACCGGAGGGAGCCTTTGAACGATGGTGTTGAGCTCAGTGAGGGCAGCGTCGCAATAGTGCACAGTCGCATGATTTTGATCACACCAGGCTCGCAGCTGGGCGATGATTTCGTGGATTGGGGTGGCTGATTCAAACTTGTGTGCTTGACCTGTGGGCGTTCGTAAGTGTCTGCGCACAAAAAGCTGGCACCAGAGGCTCACTCTGCCACAAGAGAGGCAAACATGTAGTAGAAGCCCGCTGGACCCAGGCCAACACATAATCTCTTTTGACTCGAAGCACCGCTTTCTGCTTTTGGAGGGAGACCAAGGTGTCGGGTTGCATCTGTGGCCGGAAGACAGCAGAAACCTCTGGACTTGCAACATGGAGTAGAATTTCCTCCAGCGCAGCTACCACATAACACAGAGCTTCCATGTGAGAATCTGCGTACGAGAGAGCAGAGTCGCCGACGAACACAAGAGAATCCCCTTCGTTTGCCAGCGAAATGTCTAAAGACGTCGCTCTTAATTGCTCGGAGACGACAGCTGCTCCGACTAGGCTGTGCATGAAATCAGTATTTGGCCGAGGTGGTGTCAGAAAAAGCACGTACAGGTCCCGTGTCAACAGCCCTCGACTCAGAGTAGAATGGGCGCAGTTCAGTAACCTAGTAAGCTCCCGAGTGGATATATCTGACGAGTGGGAGGCCAGTGATGCCTCGAATTTGGGCAGATGGGCCAAAATACGGTCGAAATAGAGATCGGCTTTGGCCACAGATATTCGGTATCCTGATTCTGTTCCGGGAAATGCCCGTCGCTGCTCGTAAAGGAAAACTCGGTTCCGATGTCGTTCCAGCACTGATGCTTGAATATTGTCCGAAAGGCCTGCAAGTTTGCATGTTTTGAGCAGTCTAGCAAATGCAGCCTTCTTGCGAGTCAGCAAGTTCTTGTTCCATGATGAAGTATCCTTGGCCTTTTTTGGCGGGACATCTGTAGCAAGCTCTTGATTGACCTCAATGATCGAGTTCACGAAGGATTCTGTCGCGATAGAGGCAGGAAGGTGCAGCTTGGGTAGAATTGATTGCAGAAGTGTGTCAAAGCGAGAGAGTGTCGAGTTGAGGTGTCGTCTATGGGCTGGAATAGGAACAGGGAATTGAAGATCAGGGGCAGTGGGAACAAGTTCCGACATGGGATGGGTGACTTCTTCGCAGCACCTCGGTGAATGAAGCAACTTAATTTCGAGATATTGGGTGACGGGCTGACGCAAGATTTGTCGGAACTTCTTGATGGACTTGTAAAGTTGATGGTGCGTTCGCTGAGCACTAGCTTTGAGAGCAAAGACGTTCACATCCTTCCAGCTAGCCAACTTGATGAACGAATCGATCTCCTTGTCCAATTCGACGCGTTGCTGGTCGAATGATGTTGATATTTGGTTTGAAAATCGACCATAAAAGCAGCTAACCGCCTCTAGGAGTCTTGCGACACGAGCCATCGCCTGACTATGACAGTCCTGGCCACTCCTTGAAAGCACGGACGTATACCTACCAAAGGATTGAAGTAATTGCAGTCTAGCTGAATATTCGCCAACTGAGCTTGTCACGAGGAAGCTCTCCAACAAAGGTAACAGGTTGGAAAGATGGTGATCGAGTGTTCCCTCCAGAACAGCTGCTCGGGTTCCATGGACCGTGGATTCATATATTCGGAACCACCATTCGGATGTCCCTTCCATGCACGCCCTTTGTTCATGGTTCAATAACTGAGCCCAACCGGACAACTCTAGTCGTCTCCACTCTACAACGAGTGAGCTGATGGTACTTTGCCAGTCTTTGATGGTATTTTCTCGATATGCGTACCGCTCCCAATCATCTATTTGCAGCAGCAGTTGCTCTAGGGCTGACAGAATTCGAGGAACAGGTGAATTGGCATCGAGGCTGAGGATCGTATCGCATTGTTCGCGAAGGTGTTGAAGGACCATCTGGTCTGGCCACTGACCGATCAATGACGAGAGACGATCGCGTAAGGAAACCAGAATCGGTATGACTCGTGAAGTTTGAGAGGTGTTGACATCCCTGTAGAAGTTGTATGTCTGTGCGGCAGGAGAGCAGGAAAAGCGTTCACTGTAATCTTGGAGATACCGAAGAGACCAGACGACACTATGGCGGTCGAGAGACATAGACAGCTGTGTGATCACGGAGGGTAACCATTTGGTCGCAAAGGAGGCTGCAAACATATGACCCGATGGTGAGGGTGTTATGCTTGTTTGCATCAGGTTCACAAAGATTCGCGAGGTGATGACCGTATTCGAGCGGGAAATCCCATGTTCAGGTGCGGTGTTCATCGTGTTTGCGTCCATAACATCGTCGTATTGGGGAAACAGCTCCTTGAACTCAGCCTCTTCGAGTTCATACTCAGTCTTGCTTATGCCACCACGATACAGAGAAGCATTTTCGGCATCGCGCCTCGCCTTCTCCTGCTGTTGTTTCATCCAAATTCGGAACAACTCGTCGAAACATTTCTCAACTTCGACTAGTCGCCGAGAGATATGAACGCCAAGGAGGACCTCGTGCTCGATAGCTTGCAATCTGAGAATGATGAGCTCCTCCTTATCACCGAGACTGATAGCCGTGTTGACGTTGGAGCGTATTCTGAGAGCGGCTATCGCAGAAGGGAAGGTTGTGATAGACTGTGCAAGAGAGGTAGCTTCTGATTCCCACCGCGTGTTTCGGTCGCTTCGACGTATACGAAGACCAAAGCGCAGCCTCGTGAGCCACTCGTCGAGAGGAATGATGATATCGGCGAATCGAGAGTAGGCCACTTTTAGTCGTTGTTGGAAATTCATGATCGACTCTTGCAAGACTGTCTCGATTGTGACGGCCGCACCCTGGTTGAGTGCCATTGCTTCGGCCAAGTTGTGCGCCGGAACACTCGTAAGCACTCTAGTTTGGAACTGGTGGATCTCTGTGAATAGCTCCTGCAGATGTACTGCGTCTGTGTCCCTCTTAACGACGTCTGGTTGAGTGCTGATCTCCAGCTCAACGCTTGACAGGCGATAGAGCAAGCGCTCTACGAGTAGGTTGCTATCATGTCCAGTCCGACTTTTTGCGACTGCCCGTAGTAACTGGATATCCTGCTGCAAACGTTGAAACCGTCCATGCAGGGTGTTGACATAAGCGCGATTCCCGGCGACTGGATCCATGGGAAGATTGGGGACATAGAAGTTGATCATGAGGAGCGCAAGTGCAACCCAGACACGCCCAATCACCGTTGGCGATCCTTCAGTTGGGCCGAAGAGGTGATGCACCTCATTCCGCAGCCAGCCGATGGTCTCATTGAGCGTCTGGTCTTGTAAGCAGACATGGAGGGTAGATAGTATAGCATCGAAGGATGCAGCGCTCGGAGAAATCGCGAATGCTTCGATTGAAGACTCTATCGGTTCTCGATCCTTTTCAAGCAGCAAAAGGAACCTCAACACCTATATGGACATCTTAGTTCATCGGCCATTCTCTTCTCTCAGTAACTCACAGAGCATAAGTCGCGGTGGAGCAGCCTTTGGAGGAGGGTGCTTCTGCTTTCTGCTGGAGTACCGAGGGCACAATGCAGGAGACGTTTTCCACGATCAAGAGTCTCAAGGTACAACGGGAGAGATTCCAGAGGCCGGCGTTTTGGATCACTGGAGGGCTAAGGTCAGACTTGTCCTGGAACCGCAAAAAGTCATACGTGCCACGCCTCAATCACTGCATGTGGAGCGATAGGGAGCAGCAGGAGCTCTGGACCCTGAATGGAATCAGTAAAATTTCATTTGAGAGGAAGACCGGTAACCAACCTCAATTCCTTGCCAGATGCAACGCATAAAGTCGCCTTGAGCAAGAGACAACCAGGCATCAAAATCTACAGGCGGTTGAGCCATTAATTAAAGGCATGTAATCGAGTTTACCAGATGAACCAGGACGTAGTCGAGTCGTGCCACATAACGCAATCAAATCACCCAGAGGTTCGTTCCAATCCTCGAAGGCGAGTTCAAAATAAGAGTTGGAGACTTCGGCCTTCGAAATGTCAACCATATAGCACAGGTATCGGAAGGAGGAACCTACTTGACTGAGTGGTGCTGGTCGGGAAAGTAATTGTAAATGAAGCATACGAGAGAGTAACCAAGTCCATCTCGATTCTTCAGGGAATAGAGTCTCTGGCGCACGCTTAACATGGTGGTAAGCTCCTCTGACAGTTCTCCTGCAACTCAACGTACTTCGTCTGTTTTGCAGTCAACGAAATCGAAGGGTGCGGCGGTGTGAGACGGTTCAGAGACGAGGGATACAGCGAGTTCGAACATCTTTTTGCGTTGTTCCACTGCAAGAGCTAGTGAGCGGTGAACACGGGTGCCACTCAAGTGCGTACTCTGGAGTTTCGGCGATGGTCCCAATAACCTCAAGGAGGGCCGAAGGGATCCTATTTGTATGAGACTGGTCACATGAACGGCGTAGTACTGCCAGATAGCGGTGAATCCAAGGCCACTACTGAGACGCAGCTCGTTCATCAAAGACTCATGAGCCGCCTGCAGATTGGAGGCAGCTTGACTTGGCAGCTCAGCAATCGCTTTGCCGAGGCGAGTGACTAAGACGTGAAGAGATGAAAAGTCCATGCTCGGACCTTGTGCATTCAAGAGCAATCCTTCGAAAATCTCGGGCCATTCGATCGAAGGCGTAACCTCCTGACATTTAATGAGCTATCAAGAAAGAGATGAGAGAATCTAGCACGAACAAGGAGAGAAGGTTGCATATTTTCCCTCAAGAAGGATCTAGTGGACGCAATCAAGGCGGAGAGAGCACTAGAAATAGTGGACGGTGCACCCATTCGGGTGTTGCTTCCATGCTGAATGGGAGAAGTCGAGGTGGGAGCAATGACCGTGTAAGTAAACAGGCACCAATCCAGTGCTTCACTATGTTTCGTTGATATCGTCCCGGGGCCTTGATTGTTCCAAAATGCAACAAGGTTTTGGTTGAGAAGTGTGTCAGTGCCCTGAGGAGAGTTGAGAGCCGGTAGCATCAAATTAGCAGAGCGCACACCTGATAATCGAGAAAGGATGTGGGCAAGTAGAGAGAAGACTCAAGGTTCGCTCTCAGACGCCATTGAGCGAGTAGATTGGAGTTCACATCAAGCGTGGGGCTCAAGATGTGACACCGAACAAGGCTCTGGAAATTAAGCAGACTCAGATCCGACGAGTTCCTACACAACAATGCAAACCGCGACCGCTCTGTAACTGCACGATCCTGTTCCAAAACCTGGAAAGTTGCCTGGTGATCGACGAGCTCGCTGTAGTTCCCCACCGACATATTATGGCAACGAGGTTGGAGGCGCTCCTCCAGCAAAGATTGACCGCAACTTGACAGGGCAACTTCGATTCCTCGATTTCGCATAGCACGAGACAGTTCGCCTCGGGTCGGATCCATTGCCATTATCAGTCGAAAGTGTGGATGAGGGTTAATCAATTGGACTGTGCCGTCGACAAGTCCTCGTTCGGTAAGAGCAAGGTGACTACCGATTTCGGCTAAAGTGTTCAGGCGATCGAGAACGGATGGATTGCATAAATTCGCATTATCCAAAAGAAACCACTTTCCTTCCTTCATTGCGCGTACCAGAGGACCGTCGACCCATTCAAACTTGCCGGTTGCGAGAGTGGTCGTCAGTTGTTGCAACGTATGACTGATCACAGTGCCTCCCGAAGTCACTCCTGTGAGATGTTGAAGCAACTTTGGTGTCAGGGTACCCTCAGACCGCAGAAAAGCGATTAGTTGGTCGTCCAGGCCGAAAGGCGAGGATTCTGAATGAAGCGACTGCAAGAGTGAGTCAGCGAACATGGAAGTTAGCAGGACCTGATCCGCTTGTTCGAAGCTCCCAAGCAAGTCAGTAGTATCAGTCGAAGGGGTTGCAGCAAACTCGTATAGGCCTGCTCCGCAAACATCTACTAGATGCCGGATCATACTGCTCTTCCCACTACCTTGAGCGCCTGTGAGGACGACGAGCCAGCCTTGTTGAAGACACCTTGTAGCTGTTTGCAAAGCATATGGGTCATGTTGCGCACGCGTTGAAGAGGGTCGGTGGCCCCAAGTTGGGGTACGTTGTGCGAGTGTGTGGCCGAATTGAGCGAATGTAGAGGACTTGGATGGATGAGGTGGAAGGGGACTGGGAATATGGTCATTGAAAATTTCGCGAAAGAGAGTTTCAACTCTCAGTCGGTCCTCCCTGGTTCGAAAACGACGAAGGAACACGGTATCTAAGAATTCGGATGGATGACCCGGCATCTCCTCCAAACCGCTTCTGTCGTGCAGAAGTGCGAGCCATCGCATAATATCCCGCAGGTTAAACTCCCAAGGACCCCCCTGACGCCCGAACCCTTGGCCTGACTTGAGGGCAGCCTCCAACTTGATCGTGAACTGAATCATACGGGATAGTAGATCAACCGAAAATGAGGGGTAAAGATGCCGACAGATGATGAGGAAGTCCTCCGCACTCAAAGGCTCGATATAGACCTTTGTAAAGCGGTTGACAAATGATTTAGGTAGACCTTTTCGGCCACCTCCCTGGTGGACTGGATTCTGCGCAGCGAATATGCGGAAGTTCGGGTGCTTGATGAAGGACCGTCCGAGTTCGGGGACAAAGACAGTCCCGCGATGATCGAGAATTGCATTAAGTCCTTCCAACACAGACTGTGGTGCCAGATTCATTTCATCTAGTAGAACCCAATCGCCCTCCTGCAGGGCGCGAAGAAATCCCGCGTCTTTCCATGCAAATTCTCCTGGCACCCCTCCTTCCACGGGAAGATCGGAGCCAAATAAGTCCATCAGATCCGTTTGATCAGAGAGATTGACGCGACAAAGGTTATTGCGAGTAAGTGCTGCCAATGCGGCTATAAGACTGGTTTTGCCGACCCCAGGGCTACCCTCTAGAAGAATAGGCTTATCCAGCTGACACGCACGCAAGATTCGCATGGAATTGTCCAACGAAGTCGGAGCGTGGATGGTGAAAGTCGTCTTGGCAGTGGCGATTGGGCCGCGAGGGACTGAAAAACCGCCAATCGAGACTAAATCTCCGTTGTCATCTTGCACAACTTTGTTGTTTGGCGATTCGAGAGGGGGTACTAGGGCATTAAGTACCTGTGTTGCGTCTTGTCGTAGTTTGACAAGGTCTTGGTGACTCCACCCATGCGTCTGAGGCATCGCTGACAAGCCATCGAGAACAGTGAGATATGCAGCGTGGTGCTTTTAAATCATTAGTCAATGTGCCTCGGGACGTCTGGAAATGCACGCACGAATATTGCGTTCGGAGACCTCTCCGCGCTTATGTTCAACAGTTTATTCGAAAATTTGACCCAAGCCTATCATTTTCGATCAGTAGTTCACCGCAGAGACCAAACGGGACGAACCAGAATATCACGCAATCCGACGGCTGCAGGATCTCCTACACGTTCGGCAATCCACTCCATAAAATCCAAAAGAGGTTCTGAGAACGAAGCAAGGATATCGTGTTGCCATAATGACCTTACAATCGTTAATCGGTCCTCCCGGCTGTTGATTATTGGGACCCAGATCTCCGTAAACCGATTGCGTAACGCGGGTGAGAGTTCTTTTTTCCCATAATCGCCACCTGGATTCATAGTGGCCACCAGTTGGAAACCGTCGGTCGCAGTGATGTTAACCTTCTCGACTTGCCACCCGCTTTTCTCCGCCAAGATGAGGCTCCGCGAGGGCTCAAGTACGCTATTGAGGCGTTCAAGAACCGAGTCGTCTGCTAATGAGATCTCGTCGAGGAGAAAGATATCGCCAGCAAGAAGCGAGCGAACTAGGGCGCCGTCGTGCCATTCAAAGAGGGGGATCGGTCGCTGCAGAATGGAGAGTGCCTGGTTGAGAGTGGTCTTGCTTTCGGGTTTGGCCTCGGAAAGAGCACGAGTAATCTCCGTAGCAAGAATCTCTTTGTCGTTAGATGTTGAGACACCAAGAGGTGATACAAGTTCTTGGGCCTGTTGCAAGGTCGCTGCTTGAATGGCGGCTCTGTTTCGAATGGGGCGTTGACCGCCCAGAAGATCGGACGTCTCTGTATTCTGATGGCAATTGATGGTCGAAAAATGCCGACCAACGGCCTGGGCATACACCTCACATACAGAAGTCTTGCCACAGCCGGTTTCTCCAACGAGGAGGACGGGTTCGTCGCACTTGAGGGCTCTGGCAAGTAACACAAACAATCTTTTCATCGCTGACGTCCACACAACACAACCTGGTGGAGGGAGTGGGCACCCGAGTCTCTCTCGAACTCGCACATCATCCAAATCGTATATGGCTCGTTCGTCGATCTGAACTTTGAACTGCTTCTCGAGCACCTCCTTGACCACAGCCTTGTCATCCTCCCGCCTCGTGCGCTCGGCGAGGAGCATGTACCCATCCTGAGCCAGCTCTTCGACGCTCGCAGCTCCTCGACCAGCCCATCGAAATAGATCACGGAGAGTGGCGAACCCGTGCTTAGTCTCAAAGACCCTACCTGTTTGTCGCCGTTTCTGCAGCTCACGGAAGACAGCAACGATCCTTTGGGCGTAGGAAGGAGCGATCTGGCACCGTTCTTTAAGAATCTCCTCCAACTCATCTTGCGGGACATCTTCAAAATGGGCCTCGAGAAATCGATTACGGAAGGCTCGGGACAACGCTTTGCGACCGGCATATAATCCTGGCGGATTTTGGGTGGCAAAGAGCATGAAGTGGGGATGGGGTCGGATTACCTCTCCCGTTTCTGGAATCAAGAGTTCTCGGTTATCGTCCAATAGTCGGTTTAGTGACTCGAGGACGTCAGATGGTGCCAGGTTGAGCTCGTCAAGGACGATCCAATCTCCACGTCGAAGCGCTCGTACGAGCAACCCGTCTTGGAAGATAAGGCGGCCAGTTTGAGGATCGGAGACGTATGTGCCGAGGTATTCCTGAATATCCGTGTGTTCGTGGTTATTGATCCGCACAAAGCGGTGCCCAGTTCGTTTCGCGAGGTATTCGATCGCGCTGGTTTTCCCGCTCGATGTCGGTCCTTCGATGAGAATTGGGAAGCGTTTAGCCAAAATGATACGAGCTAAATCCAATAACTTGCGCTGCACCGAAGGAGTCAAGATATAATGGTCGACTGGCTGAGACCCAAGTGGGCCCATCTCGAGCCAGAACGGCCCAACAGCAAGGTATCGGTCGGGGTCATTCGTAGGGGGTTGAGGGATTTGGGCGAGGAGAGAGTTGACATTCTTGACTGAGCCGAGGATGTGTCCCATAGCAAGCACTTGTAGCTTGGACGCACTCGGTTGATCAAGGACTACCATGAACGCCATCAGGCAGCCCTCCCATAATGCCCTTCGCAAACCGAATGTCGGGCAAACATCTACCGCGAAATTCAAAGCGCGTGTCAGCGTGCGCATGCTGTAATGGGGACGTTGGTTTGAACCATCGGCGATCTCTCTACGTTCCGATAACGCCTTCGCAGTGACGTAAAATTCAGCTACGTCTAGAATAGCGGCAGGGTCTCCTGAGGCTATTTCTCCGATGTATTGCTTTACAATGGCAAGCAGTGCCTCTCGATTGGCATCAGGGGGAAGAACGAAAAACTCAGTGAAACGAGGGCGAATGTGAGGTGGAAGGTCCTTCTTTCCAACATCAGTAGCAGGGTTCATGCAAGCGAAGAGACGGAAGTCGGGGTGGCGGTCAATGGGGAGAAGGCAACCTTGTTCCGTGAGGGTAACGGAAGCAGTGGCGCTCTTAAGGATAGTAGCGATTGTTTCGAGAGTCTCAGGGCTGGCAAGGTTTATTTCATCTAGCAGCACCCTGAGACGAGGTTAGACAGCATATTAACCTTAGTATTAGGCCACTCACCAATGCCCGGCCTTCAAGGCATGAACAAGAGGTCCCTCGACGAAATCAAAAGCCAGCTTGCCTTTACCGCGGACATGTATTTTATCGAACTCGTCTACTTTGTCCTCAAATGCTTGCCATTCACCAGCGGACACTCTCAACCCATCTCCTGTGATCTTGCGGCGTTTGCGGGGCCCAGCTTGATTAAGCGACGTCGGATCACTTGGCAAGGCCTCAGTAGAAACTCAGGCAAATAGATGCTGTCTTACCCTTCTTCTTTTCCTTGGATCCGATCTCTCGCCCTCTTCACACATTCCTTCCATAATGCCACTGCGCGCTTCCATTTCCCCGCGGAAATTGCGGTCCGGACGGCTTCCTCAAATTTGAGGTTTTTCTCCCGACTAAAAGTGGCCGCAAAGATTTCCTGAAAGCGTCGCTGCAGCTCTGCCGCAGGAACCCGCGCATCGACCGGTTTGAAGCCACCCAGAAGATCCGACGACTCGGTTTGCTGGGATAAGTTCAGAGATAGCAGCGGGCGAGAAAGAAGGGAAGCAAGATAGGATACGGCGGTGGTCTTGCCGGTGCCTGTCTCTCCGGTTAGCAAGATTGGTTCGTTAAGTGCAACACAGGTCGCGAGGCGAGCAAGCAGTTGTAACGACGGCTTGTGTAAAGCAAATGGGCGCATGGAATTGATTTGGGGGAGGCCCTTGGTGACTACAGCAGGTAGGCTGATCCGCCCAATGTGCACTGTCCGAATCTTGCCATCGGCGCCCTTGACCACTTCCCATTCTGGGACTCTATCAGCGAGTAGGAATTTGAGTTTATCATCACCAAATCCAAGAGCCGTTGCTAATGTCGAAGCCATGCTGGTCATGAGAGCCTGAGCAGCGGGACTTTCCGACATAGCCCCAAAGAAGACCTCGTGACCTTCGATGAATACCTCTTCTCGGATGCTCGAGTTCGGGATTACACCGAGGAATGATAGGGTGGAGGGTTCGTCAAGATCCATAATTGGTGGCACTTTCAGACTCTCGATTCGCATGCACCATTTCATAAGGTCGCGAGTCCCGAGGTGCCGAGCGGCAGCGGAGCTATTCGCCAGTCGTTGAAGTTTGGACCACACCTCCAAGATGGGTGCTAGGAGGGCGGGTGGCAGCCTTGCGAATCTTGTGTGGATAATGTCGCGGAGTGCAATGTCGGTGGGTGCTATAATGTTGATTGGATACCACTTGTGAGCACCCAGAAACGTCATGGGAGGAGCCTGGCCGTCGATTGAAGCTGTTATAGATCGGGTGGCGAACAGAGCGAACCCTTCTTTCGCGCGGACAAGACCGCGGCCGTGCACTTGGAGTTGCGCGTGCCCTCCAATGTGCTTTCCAAGAGCGAGACTCTCTACTAAGGGCCATAGGGTGGCCAGGACTTCGCCACTTGCCTTGTCGATATCCTCGAGAACGAGCCATTTTCCCTCCCTCATAGCACGAACGACGGCACCTTCACGCCATTCGAAGGTTCCGGGCTTAGTGGGGGATGCTGCGTGAGAGCCTAACAGAGATCGTGCGTCGATCGAGGTATCGGCAAGATGGAGACGAACAATCTGAGTTGGTGAATCAGGATGTAGCTGGGCGGCCGCATGCGTGATGATGAGGGTCTTCCCCGAAGATGGAGATGCAGAAAGGAGAATAGGCAGTCGGTAGCTAAGGCGGTATGCCAGTTCACGCAGAGCCTCTTGGGTTGACGCTGTCATGACGAGGGGTGTATTTGGGGCAGGCTTAGCGGAGGACTTGAGGTGTAAGACACCTGCTAAATGTGCAACCCTTGGACTGGAGAAGTGTTAGTATACGACGGCCCGAAAAAGAAATGACATTTACCTGAGCAAACTTGGGTCTATGCGGCGCTCGTCTGTGAACATGGACGCATAGTCTTCAGGAGTGACGGTCAAATACTTGTTGACGCGTCTCATTTCAATATACGGGAGTACCCGGCCCTCTAGAACTTCGCCAAAAGGCGAATGGATGGAGGTTATGACGTCCTTTCCAAGAAGTTTCTCCTCCAGCTGAACACGGCCAGGCTCATTCAATCCCATGTGAATAGCATAGCAGTTGAGGGCCAGCCAGATGACGCCGGGGTCGGGATGGGGAGTGGCGCACAGAGCAGAGAGGGGCTCAATGGGCCAGCGGAATTCAAGCGGGAGATGAGGAGAGACATTAATGAGACGCCAATGGGCTAGTAGAATGACATGAAGGTGTTGAACTGGGAGCGATATCGCGTTTTCTCGGTTGATAAATGCAAGAGGGCCATTGCGGAGTGAGGGTCGGCTCAAAAAGACAGAGAGGACGCTATAGTATGACCTATGAGCGACTTGTATCATTTATGGCTGGGATCGAGACGTACGGGTAGAGTTCCTCACAGCACGGAACAAGAAAACCAAAGGCAGAGAATTTTGTTTCGTCCTCAATTTCGTCATCCAACCACCGAGCACAGAGGTCCAGAAGGATTGGTCTAAAGTTCTGGAACACAAGGAGGGTGTACTTAGGGTCTTTCAAGAGGGTTGAGAGGAGAGGCAGCGCGTCAGGCACGGAAGAAGCCTGAAGTTGAGCGATCAGAGGGTCTACAGAGGGTAATACTGCCTGTAGAAATAGATGCAGCTGCCGTTCGAGGTTGAAGGCGAGCCCGTCCATGATGGGGACGCCCCTCATCTCTGGAGAAGTTTTTCGGTGCAGATCAAGGTTGAGAAACTTAGCTGCGACCGCGACATCACCAGAATGCAAAGTTACGTCGAGTTTCTCGATACAATGTCGGCTGGTTTACTCAATAAGACTGTTACCCTGATCCCCCCTGGCCTGTCCAACGAGTGACCAGTCACCACTTCCATGTTTGGCATGAACCGGCCGGGGTCGATCGGATACACAAGACGCGTTTTCGACGCGTCGAATATGTACAATTGTAGATTTCGAGTGCCACATTGGTTTCCCTCGCCAATAGTCACCCCCTTTGCAGTCTTGGACTCCACCACATCCCTTCCCACCACCGTAATGTCCTATAACGGCCCATTGGAACCTACAAATGGAGACCCGTCTCTTGACAATCAGAAATCCAGCGTTCCGACCCACCCAACCCCGTTGTTGCCCAGTGTGGACCTCTCGCCGCCACAGAGACGCGCTGTTGGTCCAGACCGTAGCTTCACGAAAGCTGCTTTAGGGAGACCTCGTCCAGCACCATATTCGCGCTCCCGTGATACATCCGCCGCATCTCACGCTGAACCTGTTTGGCCTGCCTGGCTCGCGCCTCAGTCTGCCATGAAACGTTCCGCTAATGAGAGGGGTCCTCAACGTCACTGGAACACATCAGGGGCCTCCAGCTCGAGCAATCGCGCTACAGGTGAGAACGATTTGGGCTTTGGATGTGCGGCTCACCCAAATGCTTTGCAGGAGTCACACCCATGACTGCGGGCCACGCCAACGGTAAGCCTCAGAGACACACCCAACACCTTCTTACAACGTGACATTTCTAGAACCGTCGCCATTTTTCCGGCCCACGAACCAAACGGATTCCCTGATGGAGGCAGCAATGATCTCACCCGTCGACGACAACGCAATGCCCGATGGGTCACCAGAACAGCTCAGGCACTCAGGTCCCCTCAGCCCTCGCGTGCAATTGTCTCTCAAGACACCTTCCCCACGAAAGCTGAAGCAACCAAGTAGTTTCATCACACCAGACAATCACAACACTCCTTCTCCACCACGAACACCTTGTCCAAAGAAGGACATTGAACCCCCTTTAACAGTGCGCAAACTACGGGCCCAGCTGAGCTATGGCCTACAATACCTGTCAGGAGTGGACCTGTCCTCCTGGCAGTACGACGGGGACCCACCAGCGGTACCTCCTACGAACTTGAACACCCCTCCCGGAGCACGGCGCGTTAATTATGACGTGACAGACTTGAAAACCGATTCAGGGGACGAAGCTGAAGAAGAGGCGGAGATGCTCGCGAGCGTGAACAAACCGCGACGAGCTTAGATACGACATGTTCCGCATTACGAGATTATCACGAACGGTCTATGTAACATTCCGCAGTTTCTCCTATGTACTGTAGCGGTCAATCCACAAAGCAGCCGTGAGTTGGACTCACGCCATTCTATTTGCCCACCTCCGCGGACAGGTGGAAAATGTCAAAATCGGATACACAGAAAGAACGAGAGCGAGATGGGAAATTACACGCACGGAAAAGGCGACGCTCGAACCCGACTGTTGCATACGTTGAGCCTCTCAAACCCGCCTCTCGCGAGTGAGCGCGCGAGTCGTTGTTCCTTTGCCATGCGATATTGATATTAGAGTTGTCATGTCACTAGCTGCCTAAAGCGCCTCGCAGCATACACGCCGTGCCCACAACCACCCTACCCGCGATCCTGTTCTGCGGCGGTGCTAGTGACCATTTTTATAGGTCGATGGGGCGACCTCTACGTGATTCTAAGCAGGTACCTCATTCCAATTAACCCCTCTTTTCGCCTAATTCCGTCGAATGGACAGACGGGCCGCAAGTTTGAGCACCTACGCGGGGGACACGGCCTTACCCGGTGGACGAGTAGACCCTAGAGACCGTTCGT
>Ga0307513_10005247_pt1 | contig 17167 bp, 14 predicted proteins | sample 15_EM_MG_FD_202174 | JGI IMG/M metagenome (GOLD analysis project Ga0307513, IMG submission 202174) | Populus trichocarpa ectomycorrhiza microbial communities from riparian zone in the Pacific Northwest, United States - 15_EM | ecosystem: Host-associated > Plants > Roots > Unclassified | place... | reverse complement strand
TATTGTCAATGTTGTTGCCGAGATAAAATTCTCATAATGAATTTGGTTTTTCATGCTTACATGAAGCATGTTGAAATCAACCTTTACTTAGCTTCTGATTATCAAATCCCAATATGCTCATCAAACCACTTTTGTTTACTCATTTGGCATTCATTTGTTTTAAAAAGGTGTTGGAACACTCGTAAATGTTAATTTTTTAAAATATTTTTTATTTTAAAATATATTAAAATAATATATTTTTTATTTTTTAAATTTTATTTTTGACTTTAGCATATCAAAATGATAAAAAAAAACACATAAAAAATCAATTTAAAGTAAAAGAAAATTTTAAAAAATATACACAAAACTCAAATTAAAGTACGGGGCAAACACCCCTTAAACTAATGAGCTCCCTGAATATTAGATAAACCTGTTACAATACCAATGTAATAAGTATACCATTATGTTGACAAAAGAAATATAAATGATCATGTAATGTATACAAATAAAGCATATATTTTGTATCAATTCCATAGGAATTTTAATAATAAACTTATAATTTGCTTGTGAAACATATAAAACACAATTGGACATCATTTATATATCCTTAATTTGAATACTTTTATTTTCTTGCATGAACCAGGTGACTTTGCATAGTCCAACCTGGACATTTTTAGACAATTGTACTTTTCAATTTTTCCAAGTCATCCAAACACGGATATCCTTTAAAAATTGAGTCTTATTGATCATTCTCAAGCGTCTCACCATAGATGTCATTAGCTGAAGCTAATCTTGTAATTCATTTCCCAGCAATCCTATCACGGATGCCATTAGTCGAAGCTAATCTTGTAATTCATATCCCGACAATCCTATTATGGAAGCCATTAGCCAAAATTAATCTTGTTAATACGCCAAACTTTATTTACATTGAACATAACATTATTGTAATTGCATTCATCCGAAAGACTTTAAACTGCATAAGTGTAAAGGGGAGGGAAAACCATGCCCTTGCTCTACCTATTTCGTGACCTCCTCCAATAAAAGATCCAATCCTGATCGCTCTTCTTGAATCACAAAGAAGTCTTTGGTCATGATTTCTTCAAGCCAAATGTTATAGGCAACTCGTATTCATTCATTACACATATAATAGTTTCTATGCATGATCATTTCCTCATCATAACATATATTAACATATCAAGTATATTTTCTTTTTATATATATAAATTTAAGGATTTCGACCTCTACTTCTTGGGGATATATATCTCATAATGAATTTGGTTTTTCATGCTTGCATGAAGGATGTTGAATTAAATCGACCTCTACTTTGTCTTATCTGGTAACTCACAAAGAGCTCCAAGTTGAGTTCATAGCCTCTAATGATTAGATTTTAATATGCTCACCAAACCTCTTTTGTTTACACGTATTGCATTCATTTGTTGTCATAAAGTGTTTAAAGTAGTGATAAATATTGTTTTTTAAAATATTTTTTATTTGGAAATTGATTGAAATAAATTTTTAACTTTAGTATATTAAAATAATTTAAAAACATAAAAAAAACTCAATTTAAAGTCAAAAAATAAAAACTTTCAAAAATATATGCAAAACTCCAATCAAAATGTATGCAAACGTCCTAAATTAAATGTGGTGCCTTTTCCATAATCAACTTGTACTGAGGAATTTACATTAGGTCAACTGTAGTAGGTTCATTGAGCCCACATGACCGCCTACCTTAGTTTTCTGTAACATATTCATATTTTAAAGTAGAAACTATGATTGTTAATACTTGCAAATTTTTTTAAATAATAATAATAATTACTTTTCAAAATAATTTTTGAAAATATATGAAAATAATATTTTTTTTATTTTAAAAAAATTATTTTTAACATTAACATATTAAAATGATGTAAAATAATTAATTTAAAGAAAAAAATCAATTTTTTTAGTTCTATAACAAATGTACTAGCTTAATTTTATTTTTTAATGATTTTTTTATCTAAAAATCTTAACCACCTCATTGTTGTATGCGTTATTAATATCAAAATTTAAACATAGAAATCATATTATTTATTAGAATTAATATATAACTGTATAAGAACATAAATTTTGTATAGAAATATTTAATTCAATTAAAATATATTTAAAATTTTATTAACTTTATAACTAAAATAAAATTTTAGTTACTATTTTTATTTTTATTTTTTACATGAAACTAATTATTAGGAGTTGTATTAACCTTTCACTTATCTCTAATTAAGAAAAAAAATTAAAACAATAATATGTAATTTTAAAAAAATATTTAATCCTATTTTTTCTATTTTTTCCTATTTATAATCATATAAATTGTTTTTATAAGAGTGAAGGGTTTAAAAAATATAATATTGTTATTTGATCATATAAGGTTGTAATTGGACCAACATTTGAGTATCACAAGCAAAAATAAAGTTTGTAAATTTTGAAGTCATAATTGAGATCTGAAGAGAAAAGGGCTTAAATTAACTAAAATTGAAATAAATTGAGGTTCAAAGATGAGTTTGAAACAAATAATGAAGTTAGAAAATTAATTAAAAGCTTAATTGGAAAAACAAATTGATATTAGAAGGCCATTTGGCTCAAAAAATAAAGAATTGAAGTACCGGAAATGGATAAAGCAGAGAATTTAGAGGACATATTCTATCAAGGGTATAATTGAAAGAAAGTAAGAAGAAAAGGATGAAATTGACCTAGTTAAGAAAGATTCAAAGATCAATGACTGAAATGCAAAAAACACTTAAATTAATTGAAACGATGCATTTTGATTAAAAGAGGGGAGAATAAAAGATTCAAAGGAAACAACGTCGTTTTGTTCTTGTGCTCTGCAGATTTGTGGGCAAGGAGGACTGATCTTCGTGCAATATTAGGGCCTAATTTTGATCCCAGTTGATTCTCTTGGTGGCAAGAAAATGAGAGAAACATGTTCTATGATATGTTAGCTACAATCATGATACAAGAAATCAGACTTTAACTCTCAGAATTCATTACAGATTTGATGCCAAACATGCTCACTCAATCAGCCTCCCTCCAAGACCAGCAGCCATCCTTTCCATTTTGATGCAAGATTTAGCTTTCAAAATCTGATCCTATCTCCACGAATCAAGCAAAGAGAAATCAATGGTCAGTAACTAAGTTGATTTGCAAGATTACCTCCAAAGATTGGATGCAAATAAAGTCGGTGATTTTTTTCGTTTATTAAAAGAAAAAACAGAGGAAGCACAAGAGGGGAAGGGCAGAAAAGAAGGGGGGAGACTCGAGAAAACTCGGGGGATTGGGGAAGGAAAAGACGGAGACAAAGAGTGGAATAGAAGAGGTTGGTGACAAGAAGAAGTGAAGAAAGACCGAAGCATCAGAAATTTTTCCTGCTGCTACAATAATAATAATAATAATATCAATATCGTTTTACCTCACACAAATAAGTGGGTAATCTCGACTTCATCTTCCATGAAAGTAAATAATTTCGTGTTTCTATTCAACTAGAATTCAATTACTCTTTTCTAGGACAAAAAAAATCTTTCTTGTAAAACAAAACCAACTATATATTTATTAATTAAGTTTATATATTGACGTTGCTTTCTCATTCATGTTCTACAAACAAAATAATTGATGAATTCTATTTCTATTTATGAAGGTCAACACTTTTTCATGGAAAAAGGTATTAGAAATTCATTTTCAAAGGCAAAACTAGAATTGCAGGGTCTTTGAGATCTCCCAAGAGTCCACACTTCAAAGCCCGCACTTTACAAAAACTAAATATACAAGCTTTTTCAACCTTTTTTTATATAAAAAATTTTCAATCTAAAAATCAAAATACTTGGACACATAATTGATATTTTATTAAAATATAACTAAAATTAATATATTTAAACTTATAATATTAGCATGCCCGTGATTATGTCCATCAACTTTATTTTTAAGAATAATTTTTTTTTAGAGTTTATTATAAATTCTATAAAAAAAATTACTAGATGAATAACATGTGAATGCAAATGTAATTGAGATTAGTTTATAACCCAAAAAAAATGTAATTATGTATTTTTCCTCTACTATATGTATATTACAATCCATGTATTACAATCTTTAAACGAAGATATAACACTTGCTAAGTTTAAATTAATTTGCTTATATGTGATGTTTGTGAATATATGAAATGGAGGTTTTGTAAAAATATTTTTATAAACTGATTTATCAAAGAAAATGATTTGAAATGAAATTGAAAATGGATAATGACTCATGTATGCTACGAATGCAATAGAAGTAGTGTGTGGTTGCGATTGCTTTTTAAAATACTTTTTCCTAAAAAATATATCAAAATAATTTTATTTTTTTTATTTTTTAAAAGTTATTTTTGATATCAGTACATCAAAATGATCTAAAAACATCAAAAAAATATTAATTTAAAGCAAAAAAAATAAAAAAAAATTAATTTTTTTCAAAAGCGCTTTTAAAACGCAAAAACAAACATGGCCTCCAGATAAGGCAAAAGACCGGGATAAACAAAAACCTGGTTGACCTGCTGGGTTGACCCATGACCCTGGCGACCTAGCAAAACTTGGTTGAGACCCGGTTTTTTTTTTTTCAAATATATTTTTTCTCCTAGCCAGTGACTCATCTTTTTTTAAAAAATATTTTTTAGTTGGTTATTAACCCTTTTCAAAGTTCACCATATAAATACTAAAAAAATGTTTTATTTTTTCAATGTGAGATTTGAAACCCTTTAGTATATATATTCTATCTTCACAAGAAAAAAGTTATTTTTTTCAATGTTTTTTAAATTTCATTATTTATAATATGTATAGCCTATATTCACATTGATTGCTTCTTAATTTTTTCATATAAAATATTAAAATTTTAAATATTTCTTTATTTTACGGGTTGTCCCGAGTCAACCCGTGTAACCTAGGACTCGGCTTCTTGACCGGGTCAACCTCCGAATCTGGTCTGATAACTATGAGGAATAGTAAACTAATAGTTTGGTTAAGGGTATAATATAATTGTAGCAATTTAATTTGAGAGTAAAGTAATGTTTATGAAATTGAATACCAAATGAAAACACATGCATTCGATGACTTCTATATATATACTAGATGTCATGCCCGCGCGATGCCGCGGGCTTGTGGCATGTTTGTGTTGTCGTGGATTTATGGAAAAAATAAATAAAAAATTATATGGAGAAAAACTGTTGCAATCCACAATGTTTTCAAAGAAAAAACTACAAAACTAAATTCTTAACCAGATTAATATTTAAAAAATAAAATGAACAAATAAAATTTTAGAAAAAATCATAAAAAAAAATAAAAGGAAAAAAAACCATGCAGGGAAACACCATAGCAATCTATAGTGTTTCATGAGGAAATCTCCAGTTGTAATTCTCAACCAGCTCAATATTAAAAATAATCGATAAAGATAATTTTGAAAAAAATCATAACAACAAAAAAATCACGTGGGGGAATACTGTAGCAATCCACAGTGTTTTAAAGAAAAAAACTACGAAACGAAATTCTCAACCACTTCAATATGAAAAAAAAATTGACAAAGACAATTCTGGAAAAAAAATCATTAAAAAATAAAAAAAACATGTGGGGAAACATTGTAGCAATTCACATTGTTTGTTTTTTAAAAAACTACAAAGCTAAATTTTCAACTAGCTCCATATTAAAAAAATAAAATCAACAAAAACAATTCTGAAAAAAAATGCAAAAAATTGAAGGAAAAAAGAAGACAATTTTGAAAAAAAAAAGCAAAAAAAATGAAAAAAAAAACATGTGGGGAAAGTTAAAGCTAAATTCTTAACCAGCTCAATATTAAAAAAACAATTCGACAAAGATAATTTTGAAAAAAAACATGTGGGAAAACACTGTAGCAAAAAAAAAATCATGTGGGGGAACATTGTAACAATCCACAGTGTTTTAAAGAAAAAAACTATGAAGCAAAATCGACAAAGATAATTTTGAAAAAAAAAATTCATAAAAAAAAACCTTGTAGGGAAACATTGTAGTAATCCATAATGTTTTACAGAAAAAAACTACAGAACTAAATTTTCAGTCAATTCAATATTAAAAAAAATCGACAAAGATAATTTTGAAAAAAAACATAAAAACAAAAGGAATTAAAAAACAAAAAAAAAGAAGACAATCTTGGGAAAAAAAGAAAAAAAACATGTAAAGCCCAAAAAAAAGAAAGAAAAAAAAAGAAAACAATATGGGAAAAAAAAAGGAAAAAAAAATACAAAACAAAAAAAATGAACAAACAAAAAAAACAAAACAAATAAAAAACTAAAAAAAGGCATGTGATGTGGGGAAAGGTACAATACTTTTCCTTGTTTTTTTTAATATTATTTTATATATATATATATATATATATATATATATATATATATATATATATAGACACACACGGGGTGCATCTTTGACTGCCTAATATTTATAAAAACCACTCTGTTAAAAAAACAAATAGCCTCTCTTCATGTTTATTTTTTTTCTTCTTTTTTTTTATGTGTTTTGCTCCGGGAGGAGTAAAAAAATAAAAAAATAAATTAAATTAAGAAAAAAACTAACTAAAAAATTAAATCATACAAAAAATAAATTAAATTAATTAGAATATTTAAAAAAATATTCGGTTCGGTTCGGTTTTGGTTTTATAAACCTGAAACCAAACCGAACCGAAAAAAATAAAAAACCCAAACTGAAAAAACCTAAACTGAACCAAAATTAAACCCATTTGAAAGTAAAAAAAAAAACTCCAAAAAATAATATAGTTTTTTTATTTTTAATATAAAATAACTAAACCTAACCGAAATTGAATCAAACTATATCAAAAATCAAATAGAACCAAAACCGGTCATTTGAGTTTTGGTTTTTAATATAAAATAATATAACTAAACTGAATCGAAATAATTAATTTGAAACAGTTTTGGTTGAGTTTTAGTTTTATTTTTTATATTTTATAAAATTTTAATTTAGTTAGTTTTTAAAAACCAAATTGAAGAAAAAATAATTACCTACGTAACAACTACTCTGTTATCCTCTTTTTCATGCTAATTTTCAACTCCTATTTTACACAAGACAGGTCGCCACGTGACCTTACTTGCTTCCTTCTTTATCCCATTCGTTTCTTTCTCCTTCTTTCTTGCCGTGATTTCATCCCCTTCTTTTCTCTCCTTACTTGAGTGTGTGACACAGAGATGGTCATCATAGACAGTTACTTTTAATTGCTTGAGTTTGATCTGGTTTTCTCTTCTCTGTTGAGTTCGTTCCAGTAATTCTACTTCTTTGCAAGTCTTCTCCCTTGTTGATCTGTTTTTTTTTTTTTAAAAAAAAAAGAAAACTAAAAAAAACTTTGACCGATCATAGGTTAGGTTAATTATATATGTTTCTGGAAGCGAGCTGGTATCATCCATGGAGGCGTCTAAGTGATTACCCTGAACCTTTCATTCGTTTCTTTCTTGTACACATTTTTTTTTTTATTTGTTTGTCACTTTCTTTATATTACTACGCATATTATCTTAATTATGTCATCAAAATGCTTATACCTTGCCTCGTTGCTTTTGAAGCTGTATTCCATAAAGAGCTAAAGGCCTTCTCCTTTTCTTCCTCACGCTATTTCATTGATTGCCAGTGCTTTTTGAACATGTTCTTCCAAATTAAGTTAATAAAATTCCTTTTCTCATTCTCTCTGTAGTGACTCACTCTCACGTTTGGTATCCTTATTTCTCTGATTTTCAGACCGGTGGAAAATGGCTTTCGAAAGTGCTGGTGTATCCATTACATCTTAGATAGCGGGAGTCTTCGTGGAACCAGCAATAAAGCAGTTCCATTACATGTTCCGTTTCAACAATTTTGTTCAAGAGTTCGATGAACAAAAGCAGAACCTGGCTTTTGGCACTAGATCGTCTGCAAAATGCTGTCCAAGTTGCTGGAAGGAATGATGAAGAAATTGAGAAAGATGTCAAAAAGTGGCTGGAAGATGCAACCAAAGCAATCGTTCATGAAGATGTGAGTCATTTGGAAAATGAAATACGAAAAAATGACAAATGCTTTACTTGTTGTCCAAACTGCATGCGACAATTCGAGTTAAGCAAGGCACTGGCCAAGAAGTCGGAGACTTTCAGAAAACTTTTAGAAATGAGAGAAAAGTTTTAAACAGTGTCCCACAAAGCTCATCCTCAGCCCATAGAATTTCTTCCATCAAAGGAATTCATGCCCTCAGAATCGTCAGAAGAAGCTTTTGAACAGATTATGGAAGCTCTCAAAGATGACAAAGTCAATATCATCGGACTGTACGGCATGGGAGGCCAGGGTGGGTAAAACCCTGGTGAAAAGAGTAGGCACGATAGCCAGAGAGTTGCAGCTTTTTGATGAAGTTTTGATGGCTACGGTGTCGCAGAATCCAAATGTCATAGACATTCAGAACCGAATGGTTACGTCTGGATATTAAAGAAAAGAGTAAAGAAGGGAGAGCAGATCGATTAAGGTATAGACTGAAGGAAGAGGAGAAGATGCTTATAATCCTGGATGATGTTAGGAAAGTTATTGACTTCCAAGAGATAGGGATCCCATCTGCTGATGATCACAGGGGATGTAAAATTCTTCAAGGCATATGTTCTTCTATGGAGTGCCAGCAAAAGGTGTTTTTAAGAGTCTTATCTGAAGATGAAGCATTGGCTTTATTCAGAATCAATGCAGGTTTACGTGATGGGGACTCTACCTTGAACACAGTGGCAAGGGAGGTTGCGAGAGAAAGCCAAGGCTTGCCTATAGCACTTGTGACAGTGGGAAAGGCTCTAAGAGATAAATCTGAAGTTGAGTGGGAAGTAGCATTTAGACAGATAAAAAACTCTCAATTTCCGGACGTGGAACACATTGATGAACAAAGAACTGCATATGCATGTCTTAAGTTGAGCTATGATTATTTGAAGAGCAAGGAAATTAACCAAGTTATGTTTCTTGCTATGCTGTTTATTTCCAGAAGATTGCAACATTACAATAGAGGACTTGACGAGATACGCAGTTGGGTATGAGTTACATCAAGATGTGGAGTCCATTGGAGATGCAAGGAAACGAGTTTATGTGGAAGTAAAAAAACTCAAAGCTTGTTGTATGCTGTTAGTCACTGAAACTGAAGAACATGTGAAAATGCATGACTTGGTTCGTGATGTTGCAATTCAGATAGCGTCATCAAAAGAATATGGATTCATGGTAAAGGCTGGCATTGGGTTGAAGGAGTGGCCGATGAGTATCAAAAGCTTTGAAGCTTGTGAAACAATTTCGTTAACGGGCAATAAACTAACCGAACTTCCTGAAGGATTGGAATCACTTGAACTCTCAACGAAACTTCAATCGTTGGTGTTGAAGGAGTGGCCGATGAGATTTTGTTTTTCCCAGCTTGAAGGGATGACAGCAATTGAAGTCATTGCAATCACTTGAACTCTCAACGTAACTTCTATCGTTGATGTTGAAGGAGTGTAAATGTAAGGCTCAAATATGATATAGAGGTAGGGAACGGGTATGTGCTCAAATAATAATGAAAGGAAAACTTTAAACTATAATTTGGTATTATGACACATAGTTATTTTTTAAAAAATTATATAAAAACATATTAAAATATTATATATATATATATATATATTAAAATAAAAAATACTAAAAATATATTAATTAAATATTTTTAAATTAAATATAATTATAAATAGCAACACAGTTAAAAAAACAAACAGCCTCTCTCCCTATTTTTGTCCTCTGTTTATATGTTTTGATTCTGACAACTACTTTATTATCCTCTTCTTTCATCCTAATTTTCAAACTTTGTACAAGACTGGCTTGAGTTAGGGAATTGGCACGTGCCAGGAGGATACCCAACCTCGACAAGATTATATTTCGCCACATCCTTAAATGCGAAGACATTTGAGCAGTTGTTTCCCTACGGTGTCTCAAATTGCTTTTAGGAGATTAGATGGTTTAAAACATATATTATTGCCCTCTGATCAGATGACCACCCATGTTATCAGAGGAAAGGATGATGAAAGTGACATAAGAGATTGCGGTGAATTGAAGCATGTTATCGGAGGAAAGGATGATGAAAGTGAAATAATTGCAGAGTCTCCTTGCTTCTCAGAATTAAGAAGTCTCTCTCTATATGTCACTGTGGGAAACTGGATAGAGAAGGAGATGGGGATTTCTTATTCTGATAATTCAAAGCAAATATTTTACTGTGGGAAATTTGTTTGCATAGCTCCAAGTACGTCCTTTATATTTCTCCAATAATCTTTTTCCTTTTTAATTTAAATTGTCAACTTCAATACACTGTGATATCTTCCTCCCGATTCCTAAAATTGAAGTAATTGATTAGTGGAGATAAATCCATTAGCCGGAATAAAATTTTGATAAGGGGTGGAATCCCCAATTTTGTTACAAATTAGGGTTTATGTTAAGAGTTAATGTAGAAAAGGAATAATGGTGTGTGGGTGAACTGATTTTAGTTGAAATGAAATAAAAGAAAATTTTCAAATAGAATATGGTTTTTGAGCTATGTATAGGGCCGGCCATGGGTGATAAGAACAATGACAGTTATAATTAACTTCTACAGCATACGAGATTGTCCTCACTTATTGGATGCCAATTTCTCCTTATTGTCAACGTGTAAGACTGGAAGTTTGGCCTGCATAGAGTGTTTCCCTCTACTGGAACTCGTTTGATCTTTGTCAAACTCTATCACGCCCTTCTGCATGTCTTTACCTTGAATACTACTGTCACTTATCATAAGAACTTGCATCGAGTAAATTGGGTGCTCGTAATGTTAAACAAAAAAGGTTGTATTTAATGTAGTATATGATATATAAATATGGTGATGTTATGCAGAATTTTAGTTTTCTTTAAAAGCGCTGATCACTGTATAATTTTTATTTTTCTCAAAACTTAATTCTATTTCACAGGTAGTGAAATAAGCAGTAGTAGCAGAGAAATAAAAAACTGGAAAGTAGAAGGAAGGAAATGATTATGTTTCTGTCTCTTTTACTTCCGAAACAATGAAAGCAAAAGCATTAGTAGGACAAAGTAAGTTTGTCATCTAATTTTTCACCATAACCTTCACATTTCATCTTTCAGCCGTTTCTTTTCACACAAACTATCTCCGGACCGGCTGTTGATTTTGGATCATTTCCCAGTTGAGGACGAAAGACCACGGGAAAGAGGAGATTGGTTGTGGTGGGGATTGAAGCTGTGATTTGGGACCGGTTCAGGATCTTCTGCTGATAGGTTTATTCAGCAGACTTCAAGAGGTAAGAACCTGCTCTTATATCATGCAAAGAAAAGGATAAAACCACAATAGCAAGACAAGAAGAAAGAACAATAGCCAGTAAAAAACTAGTTCTTTTATTTATTTATTTATTTGTATAATGTAATGCGTCATCATAGACAATCACTTTTAATTGCTTGAGTTTGATCCTTTGTTGAGTTCGTTCCGGTAATTCTACTTTGCATGTCTTTTCTTTTTTCTTTTTTTTCCCTTGTTGATCTGTTTTTTTTTTTTTAATAAAAAAAACTAAAAAAATCATTGACCGATCATAGCTTAGATTAATTATATTTGTTGTTGGAAGCGAGTTGGTATCATCCATGGAGGCTTCTAAGTTATTATCCTGAACCTTTCATTCGTTTCTTTCTTTCCTAGGTGAGTACTTTTACTTATTATTATTTTCTTATTTGCTTGTCACTATCTTTATATTACTACACATATTATCTTAAATATGTCATCAAAATGCTTATACCTTGCCTTGTTGCTTTTGAAGCTGGATTCCATACAGAGTTAAAGGCCTTCTCCTTTTCTTCCCCCCGCTATTTTATTGAGCACTCAGTACCTCACTTGCCTTTCGCACATATTTTTTCAAATTAAGGTAATAAAATTCCTAATCTCAATCTCTCTATGCCTATTTTACTTGTAGAGACTCACTCTCACGTTTGGTATCCTTATTTTTCTGATTTCAGACTGGTGGAAAATGGCTATCGAAAGTGCTGCTGGATCCATTATATCTAAGATAGCGGGATTCTTGGTGGAACCAGTAGGAGGGCAGTTAGCGGGATTCTTGGCGGAACCAGTAGGAAGGCAGTTCCGTTACATGTTCTGTTTCAACAATTTTGTTAAAGAATTCAAAGAACAAAAGGAGAACCTTGCTTTAGCACTAGATGGTCTGCAAAAAGATGTGGAAAATGCCGAAAGGAATGCTGAAGAAATTAAGAAAGATGTCAAAAAGTGGCTGGAAGATGCAAACAACGAAATTGAAGATGCGAAGGCTATGGAAAATGAAATAGGAAAAAATGGCAATTGCTTTACTTGGTGTCCAAACTGCATGCGACAATTCAAGTTAAGCAAGGCACTAGCCAAGAAGTCGGAGACTTTCATAAAACTTGAAGAAATTAGTGAAAAGTTTAAAACAGTGTCCCACAAAGCTCCTCCTCAGCCCATAGAATTTCTTCCATCAAAGGAATTCATGCCCTCAGAATCATCAAAAGAAGCTTTGGAACAGATCATGAAAGCTCTCAAAGATGACAACGTCAATATGATCGGACCGTACGGCATGGGAGGGGTGGGTAAAACCACCCTGGTAAAAGAAGTAGGCAGGAGAGCCAAAGAGTTGCAGCTTTTTCCTGAAGTTTTGATGGCTACGGTGTCCCAGAATCCAAATCTCACAGACATCCAGGATCGAATGGCAGATAAGTTACGTCTGGATATTAAAGAAAATAGTAGAGAAGGGAGAGCAGATCGATTAAGGCAGAGACTGAAGGAAGTGGAGAAGATGCTTATAATCCTAGATGATGTTTGGAAATATATTGACTTGAAAGAGATAGGGATCCCATTTGGTGATTATCACAGGGGTTGTAAAATTCTTCTAACAACACGTCCTCCAGGCATATGTTCTATGGAGTGCCAGCAAAAAGTGTTTTTAAGAGTCTTATCTGAAGATGAAGCATTGGTTTTATTCAGAATCAATGCAGGTGATACGTGATGGGGACTCTACCTTGAACACAGTGGCAAGGGAGGTTGCGAGAGAATGCCACGGCTTGCCTATAGCACTTGTGACAGTGGGAAGGGCTCTAAGAGGTAAATCTGCAGTTCAGTGGAAAGTAGCGTCTATACAGCTCAAAGAATCTCAATTTGTGCGCATGGAACATATTGACGAACAAAATAATGCATATGCTGTGTGAATAAGGGTATCTGCTTGTTTACCCATGTAATGTAATGTTGCGTATTTAGTCATTACTGTGCGAACCTAAAAAAATAAGAGAGTGTGTGCTTGTTGTTATGATTTCTTATTCCCTCATTTAGAGAAGTTGAAGGTGTTTGAATGCCCAAAGCTGATCACAAAATCTGCTATTACACCAAATGGTTCAATAAGAGCTCAATCAGAGGTGCTCCTGAATTGACCCGATTTCTTGCTTCTCTTTTTGTGTGTTTGTTTCTTGTTTCGCTCAATAATAAGATTTAGAAGTTAAAATGTGTATGCCATGCTTGAATTGGTTTACAGGTATCTGAAGTAGCTGAAGATTCAAGCACTAGTTGCTCTGCACCAATCAGCACTTATAGAACGTGGACCCGAAATAATGGTTGGGAAGAAGGAGAAGGAGATGAAGGAAGATGATGGTGATGATGATGATGATGATGATGGGTCTGATGATTAGTTTGGCATTGGAATTTGAAAAACATGCTAAACAGGTAATATGGCTGCAGTTATTTGTCTGCTCTCCTTTTCCTTCTTCTTTTAATGGTTCAATTAAATCAACGAATGTGATATGCATGGATGGTCTTTGTTCTTCATGTTTGCATCAGACAAGGTTGGTTGCCTTTTACATGATCAACTCGACCTTAGGCGATTTCACAGAGATTCATGTCTTTGAGCTGTTGTGGTGCTGCGAATATGTTTTTGATTGGTGGGAAGTAATTCCAACTGTTTCATTGGCAATGGGATACAAATTGGCTTCACATTGTAACAGTCTTATTTACTAAAAGAAGATTTCGACTTATCTATGTATGTGTTTGCTATGTGAACTTCCCAAAAATAAGTGTGTGTGTGTTGGCCCATTTGAGTTTCTTTTGAAGTGTCTGAATCTTCAAAAACAAAGGCACAATGTTTACAGTTTAATGTGTGGACTTTCATTCTCCCTTCTGCTCAAATTAATGGCTCTACGACTTGGGTATTTGCTGCATCAGCATGTTTTCTCTGTAGTTTCATGCTCTGTTTCTATTTCATATCAGATAGAAGAACAATTGCATGTTTTCCTTGCAGAATCCCTTGTTGAATGGTTTTTCCAAGCAGATACCTTGTTTTCATTAAAGAGAAAACAGATAAATTTTTCTTTTTCGTTTGTTTCTACTTTTTTTCACGTTGTTGTGTTGCATGTGAAGCTGTTTTCATTGGCTAAGAGTAGCTTCCCGTTAGATAGCTTCTTTCTAAGCATCTTGTTGTGGTGTCAGAAATTAAGAATTTTTTTAATATGATTTTTTAATTAATCTTTATTTTTATTTTAAGTGTTAATCTTAAGTTGTTTTTCTTAAGTTTAGCTCATTTTTTATATGATAAATCCAAAGGTAACTTGGACTATTAGTAAAAATATATGTTGACCTAAGTAAATCAAGCTTGAAATTTCTTATTGTTTAATATTGAGATATTGATATATAAGATCACACATAGTCAACACATAGTCAACCCAGGATAAATGTCAAATTTGCGACTTGAATCATGTAAAAAGGACTAGAACATGTTAACTTAATTGGGTAGCTATCTATTTCTTTTTATATATAGGGGCATTAAATTTATGGACCAATGAAAGAGATTTGGTCGCGTCAGACCAAAATAACAAAAGGACTATAATGTTTTATCCAATTGTTAAATCATGCTCAAATTCTTACATGAACCTTCAAATTTTTAGATATAAAAAATCTTGATGAGGCCCCTGATTTTGGTAGTTTTTTGTGATTTTTCATGTTTCTTTTGTTTTTTTTATTTCTTGCTTATTTTGGATGTTATGCATCTTTCTTTTATAATTTTGAGTTTTTGTTTTTTTTTTTAGTTGAGGTAGGATTTCTTGTCTATTTAAGACTTTATAAACTTTCTAAAACGGTAGACTTCATTATTATTAATTTAGAGAAAATAAACTTGTAAATTTAAAAGTTCATATTTGCAGCTCATTTTCACTCATTAAAAATTTTGGGTTTTTTAATTATTATGTTTTTAGTTTTGACTGCATCAAAAAATTTTGCACGACAAAGCTCAAAACCAACATGATGTTTTTTAACTATAGAAGAAGATAATATAGAGAAAATCAAAACAAAATACCATGACCAATTACAAAACATGTTAATAGAAAAGGTCAAAATAAAAAAAATAAGGTGGATTTTGTTGTTTAAAAAAATTGCATTGTGTAAATCTATAGTGTAATTGTCAAAGAATCATCGCAATCCAAAAGTTTAAGCTGTTAGATGAGGCTCCAATATATAATTTATATTATTCTTTAACATATCTCCTCAAATGAAAGCTCTTTGGACTTGAAACTTGCACAAGTTTACATTACCTTATGTTTAATTTTTATCAAATAAATGAGGATGGTGAGATTGGAACTCGTGACCAAGTTTAAGTTGTTAGGTGAGGTCCTAAAATATAATTTATATTATTCTCTAACAGTAATTAAATATGCAATAACGGTAATTAAGTTGATTGCTTAGAACAACTAGATTTTGTTAATGCTCAAAACATTCTTTTAGAACATTTTCTTTGACACAATAAACTCGAGTTTCACAAAAATTAGTTATCGAATCAATTTCATAACTAATTTGGGTTGCCTTTGTGGCAGTTTCAATGATTTACACAGCTATTGATAACTTTTACTTAACTGGTAATAGCTATGGTTATAGCTATAAAAGATGATACATAATTTATATTATTTTTTTAATAAGTTTGATGCTCTGTTTCTCTGTTTCTATTGCATGTGCTTATGTGGTTTTGGAAATGGGCCTGGCAATGTCGCTTAAGATCTTGAATAAATGTTTTTGCGATGACTGAGACTTGATGTTGTATTATTTGTTCAAATAGCAGAACAATATCATGTTTTCCTATAAGAAACCCTTGTTGAAAGGTTTTGCTAGAGAGTCTAAATACTCTATCCTCTAAACGTTTCTATGTTACCATCTCATTTTAGAGAAAATAAACTTTCATATTTACAGTCTCTTTTACTCATAAAAAATTTTGTGTTCTTTGATTATTGTTTCTTTAACTTCCGTCTGCATTAAAAAGATTTGCAAGATCAAGCCCAATCCCAAAGACATAATGTTTTATAAATACAGAAGGACAACATAGAGAAAATAGAAACAAAATACCAAGGCCAATTGCAAAACATGCTAACAGAAAAGGTTCGAATAAAAAACAATAACAATAATTTGAGCCAAGTTGTTTCGATTTTTTTCCATCCGTTCTGTTCCAGATTTTTTTTTATGAACTTATAATTGTAATTGGTGCCGTTTTGAGTTGGGGATAAAAATCCATAATTCTCAAAACAGGTAGCCATGCACAGATCTTCACCTCTCTTTAATTTCCCGTTACCCATTTCCCATATTTCCTTTATCAAATCCAATTCATGACTGGTAATGAGCTACAAACTTGGGTCTGCTTTAGGGTTCCATGACTATGATGCTTATTCCAAGTTTGAAGTCCTTTCTTTCATCCAGATTAGCTGGCTCAATGCAATTAGGGAATGGCAAGAGGAGTTTGTTGGCAATAGGAACTGTAGGGAATTTGTAGAGACCATTACCAGAGATCTGCTCGGTGGTTGTGTCTTTGTGTCTTCACCAAGAGGAGAGGTAAAATTATGTATTAATTTGCACTGATAAAATGTTTTCGGTAAGAAATTGTGAATCCACATATTAGTTATGTGATTGACTATGCTTATATGAAACTCAATGAGGTTGGTAATAAGAGAGAAAGTATCAAATGAGGAGCATGGATTTGTTAGGAAAATGTTGAGGAATTGACAATGGAATCTACTTTTATTAGACTATGTGTGAAATATTCAGTTTTTCATAATGTTGCTTTGCAATAGAATCAGTTGTTTATAGAAATCCCACTAATATGTAGTCTGAGAGACTTTGTCTTGAGTTTCGAAGTAGAATTTCTTGA